>ODAI011302171.1_pt1 | contig 13982 bp, 9 predicted proteins | sample 1539321 | NCBI WGS metagenome assembly ODAI01 (sample SAMN02144231, study PRJEB22623) | gut metagenome | biome: sheep rumen | host: Ovis aries | place: New Zealand
AAGGATATCTTTCCTTTGCGATCCTGGTGGCTTCCACGACCTTGTCTACCAGAGCGTGCTTTGCGGAACCCTTTGTGGAATGGGACAGCATTGCAACGTAAGGTTCGCCGCCGATCATGGCGCGGAAGGAATCTGCGGAAGAGTAGGCGATCTCAGCCAGCTCTTCGGAAGTGGGATCCTGGTTCAGGCCGCAGTCTGCGAATACGAAGGAGCCGTTGGAGCCGTACTTGCAGTCCGGAACGTCCATTACAAAGAAGCCGGAGACCAGCTTGCAGCCGGGGGCTGTCTTCAGGATCTGCAGAGCGGGACGGAGGGTGTCAGCTGTTGCATGGCATGCGCCTGCGACCATGCCGTCGGCATCATCGCACTTGACCATCATTACGGCATAGAAAAGATAATCACTCTTAAGGAGATCTCTTGCCTGCTCAATTGTCATGCCTTTTTTCTTACGTAATTCGCAGAGCAGCTGTGCATATTCCTCGAACTTGGGATCTGTATCGGGATCTACGACCTTGACGCCGTCAAGATTGATCTCCAGCCATCCGGCACCGTCCATGATCTTCTCTTCGTTACCGACCATGATGACATCTGCGAGGCCTTCCTCAATGATGTGCGCTGCGGCGATCAGGGTACGTCTGTCCTTGGATTCAGGAAGCACGATCCTCTTAACATCAGCTCTGGCTTTGTCTTTAATACCATCAATAAATGCCATTTGAAACTCCCTTCTCTATGCATAGTATTGCAGGATATATTGTTATGTGATTATTTTACTACTTTCAAAAATTGTATACAAGAAGAGGCGTCTTAAAAAGTATTAAAATCAAGTACAAAAACCGATACATTCTTTGTCATTTTTTTCACGAGCCCCGGTGGGCGCATTTGGCGCCGCCGCGGGTATGTAAGCCCTTTCATGAAAGCTCTTTTTCTTCGCACCCGCTCCCGGAAATGCTATACTAAGCAGGTCCGGAGCTGTATCCGGGAGCAAGGAGAAAAACAGATGAAAGTCACTGCCGTCATCATGGAATGCAACCCCTTCCACGGGGGCCACGCATATATACTGCAGAAAGCCAGGGAGGAGACCGGATGCGATTTCCTTCTGGTCCTCATGAGCGGAAACTATGTCCAGCGGGGAGAGCCCGCCCTCTTTCCCGCCGGGGTAAGGGCCCGGTCTGTCCTGGAGGGGGGAGCCGATCTGGTGCTGGAGCTGCCCCTGCCCTGGGCCACGGGCAGTGCGGAATACTTTGCAGGGGGCGCCGTTTCCATGCTGGAGCACCTTGGCGTCGCGGACATTCTCTGCTTCGGATCGGAAACAGGGGACGCCGAATCCTTAAGCGAGGCCGCCCTCCTTCTTAGCGAAGAAGACGCCGCCTTTAAATCGGCCCTGACAAAAGGCCTGAAAAAGGGCCTCTCCTATCCGGCCGCCAGGTCCCTGGCCCTGTCCGGAAAAGGACTGGACGATTTTGCAAAGGCCGGCTCCAACGACCTTCTGGCCGCTGAGTACCTGAAGGCCCTTCAGTCCATGAACAGCTCCATACGCCCCCTTGCCGTAAAGAGGATCCCCGCCCCCTCCGCCACGGACCTTCGGAGGGCCGTCCTCTCCGGTGAGCGGGAGGATCTTCCGGAATCCGCAAAAAGGAGCCTTGCCCTTTTATCTTCCGCCTCTCCCGCATCGCCCGACCTTTTCTCCGGTCCCCTTCTCCACGCCCTCTGGCAGGCATCCGCCGCCCCGGGAAGGCTCTGCGATTTTCCGGACATCGGGCCGGACCTGGAGAACCGCATAAGAAGCCTCCTGCCCTCCTACGAGAGCTTTTCCTCCTTCTGCGCCCTTTTAAAGACCAGGAACGTCACCTATACCAGGATCTCCCGCTGCCTGCTCCGTCTTCTGCTGGGCCTGGAAAGAAAAGACCTGGAAAGATGGAAGGAGGGGGGCTATGCCGGCTATGCAAGAGTCCTGGGCTTTAGAAAGGAGGCTTCCCCCCTCCTTAAGGCCATCTCTGAAAAGTCGGACATTCCTCTTGTGACCAGGCTCTCTTCCCCCGGGGACCTTGCCCCTCTCTGGCAGGACCTTCTGTCCCTGGAGATCCGCTCAGGCCTTCTCTACCGCCTTATGACAGAAAAAGAGCGCCCGGTCCGCACAGAGTACGAACAGGCGCTCCTGGTCATCTGATGGTCAGTTTTTCTTTTCGGGGGCGAACTGTTTATAGATATCGAAGGTCTCCTGGTCATAGGCCACCATATAGATGGTCATGCCGTAGGAAGCATTCTCCTTGAACCACTGGGTCAGGGCCCCCAGGGCCACCCGGGCCGCTTCCTTTTTGGGATAGCCGAAGATGCCGGTGGAGATGGCGGGGAAGGCGATGGAATGAATCCCCTTTTCCTTTGCCAGATCCAGAGAGCTCTTATAGGCAGAAGCCAGAAGACCTGCGCAGCGGTCCGTTCCGTCATAGACGGGTCCCACGGCGTGGATGACATACTTCTGCTCCAGCCGGTATCCCCCGGTGATCTTCGCGCCGCCCACCTGGCAGCCGCCCAGGGTCTCGCATTCCCTGGCAAGCTCCGGTCCCGCCGCTCCGTGGATGATCCCGCAGACGCCGCCTCCGGGAGCCAGGGCCGTATTGGCCGCATTGACAATGGCTTCGGCCTTGACCTTCAGGATGTCTCCCTTCACAAAGGTGATCCTGTTGCCGCCCGCCGCTCCGGTCCTCTGGGCCAGCTTTCCGGCGGCCTGCAGGATATCCGAAACAGCCCGGACAGGGACCTGCACGGCAGACGCCGGATCAGCCGGGTTGATTACAAGGCCCGCTACGGTCACGGGGCCCTTTTCTGAAGCCTGGACGTGTTTAAAGAGGTCTGTCAGGGGCATGGAAAGAACGGCCCCGTTTTTGCTGCCCGTCTTCTTCAGCTGGTCAACGCTGGTAAAGAGGCCCTGCCAGAGCTTTCCGTCCCGGTCCTTCAGAAGCTGGGGACGCAGGCGGGGCACCCCTTTTTCTCCCTCCTTCATGGGAAGAGGCATGGCGGGGACCAGGACTCTGGCGCCCTGCAGGCACCTGGCGGCCAGGGTGCCGAGGATGGCCGTATAACCCTCCTGGGTCCTGTTCTTATTCCATTCCCGGATCTTCTCCTCCAGCATCTCATTTCCGGTCACCCGCATATTTTCCGGGACCGGACCCGCCTTGGGCGGAACATTCAGGGCATTCTCCCATCTGGCCTTCTTTCCCGGATCGGCTTCTCTTTCCTTTCTGTCCTTTTCCAGCACAGCGTCAAATCTGTCCAGGATCTCCAGAAGATCGCTGGTCAGCATATCTCTGCAGGTATCCTTCAGATCCTGGGGCACGCCGAAAAAGGCCTCCGCCATGGAACCCGCGATGCAGGTCAGGGTATCGGAGTCTCCTCCCAGGGAGACCGCGGTGCGGATGACGTCCTCGAAGTCCTTTCCCTCCAGAAAGGCGGTCATGGCCTCGGGCACCGTCTCCTGACAGGATTCTACATGGTGATAGTCCGGCCGGATCTGGTCGCAGGTCCTGGACAGGTCATATTTGTAGGCCTTCGTCACATGCTTTTTAATGGTCTCTTTGTCCTTTCCGTGGATGGCCAGGAAGATGGCGGCCGCCACGGAAACGGCTCCCTTGATGCCTTCGGGATGATTGTGGGTCACCTCGGCGCTGAGCCTGGCCACATGCAGCATCCTGGCGAAGTCATCCTGGTAGAGCCAGGGAATGGAGGAGACCCGCATGGCGGATCCGTTGCCAAAGCTCCCGTAGGGCTTTGGCTCGTCGTCATAGAGCCAGGCGCTGAATTTCATGCCGTAGCCGGCAAAGGGATAGCGTCTGCCTATGGTCTGCATGGACGCCACAAGGGCCCCTCGCAGTTCCTCGTCGGAAGCATCCCTTCCCGCTGTCATAATGGCATCCGCCACCGCCAGGGTCATGATGGAATCGTCCGTAAACTCCGAACGCTCCGAAAAAAGCTCGAACTCCTTTGTTTTGATGTTATGAGAATCGAATTCGTAGGGACTTCCAATGATATCTCCCAGTATTGCTCCGTACATAATTATTTTACCTCCAGAATAAAGCGCTCCAGCGCCCTGGCGGCGCCGTCGTGCTCGTTGTCTTCCGTAATATAGTCAGCGGCCTCTTTGATGTGGGGCGAGGCGTTGCCCATGGCAAGGGCAAGGCCGGCCTTTTTCAGAAGGCTCAGATCGTTGTCGCTGTCTCCGGCCGCCAGAGTCTCCTCTCTCAGGATCCCCAGGCTCTCTGCCAGAAAGAGCAGGGCGTCTCCCTTTTCGGCTTTCCCGTCCGTGATCTCCAGATCCGTCTTCCAGGGAAGGATCACGTTGATCCCCTTTACCCGGGACAGTTTCTCCCGGACTCTCTCCCTGTCCTCAAAGCACCGGCACATGACAGAGATGTTCTCCAGCCCCCCGGAGCAGTCCCGGACAAAGTCTTCCAGACAGTCTGTCTTTTTCCGGCTGCCGTCGATATAGGACATGACCGGCGTTCCCGAAAAGCGCTTTTTCAGCATTTCGTAGTCCCCGGGCATGTGGTAGCCCCATCCGCCCGTAAAGACCTCCCGGATAAGAGCTTCGCCTTCCGCGGCGGCAAGGACCGAAAGAGCCGTCTCCTTCTCCATCAGGACCTCCCGGAGGACCTTTCTTTCCTTCAGGTCATAGACGGCCGCTCCGTTGGACGTGATGCAGTAGCGGACGCCGGGCAGGCTTTTCACCGCGGCGGGGACTCCGGCCAGAGGCCTTCCCGTAACAGGCACGATGACGCACCCTGCTTCTGCCGCTCTCCTTATGACCTCTCTGCTGTAGTCCGATATGGATTTGTCCTGCCTCAGCAGCGTCCCGTCCAGGTCCAGTCCCGCCATTCTGATCAAGGTCCCGATCCTCCTGCCTCTTTCGCTCCCCTTCCGGGGGCTATGGGCTATTATAGCATCCCAAAGCCCCAAGGGGAGAGGAATTCCCGGGCCAATTTGGGGAATTCACAACATTTTACCGAAATGTCAAGCAAATTTAATACATTATTTTAAGAATGTTACATTTCTTTTTCAAAAAATAATGCTAAAATATATTTCTGTGCAGGGTTAGACCCTTTTTAAGATATTCACGCCTTTCAGAGAAAGGATTCCTATATATGTCCGAATATATTGTGCCCGACTTTACCGGGTTTCTTCGTTACCACACCAGGTGGAAGCGCCGCAGTCTCGGCCCCTATGAAGAGGAATTCATGGAGCTCCTGTCCGAGAACGGTATCCGTTACAGGAAGATCTCCAAGCTCCAGGGACCTTCCATGACCAGATTCATCATCATTCCAAAGAGTGCGGAGGACGCCAGAAAGCTCTGTACTCTCAGATCCTACTACAGAGTCATCTTCGAGCAGAAAAACGCAGCCGTATATCCCCATAACGGCAAGGTATACATTGATATTCCCTGGCAGAACGACGCCGTATGGCTGGGAGACCTCCTGGTGTCGGACGCCTACAACACTTCCCACGGCCTGCCCTGCGCGGCCGGCATGTCCCTGAAAAGGGAAAGGGTCTTTGTGGACCTGACGGATGTGGCGACCCCCCATCTTCTGGTCTGCGCGGGCAGGGCTTCAGGAGCCGAGACCTTCCTTCACGGAGCGGCCCTCTCTCTTCTCCTGAACCATGCTCCCTCCGATGTATCCCTCTGGCTCTGCAGCGGATCCTCCGTCAGCTTCTCACCCTTCAGCCCTCTGACCAATGTCCGTCATTTTTCGGAGGAGGCCGTCATACGGTCGGCCCTGGACGATCTTCTGGAGATCGTTTACAGACGGCTGGAGATCATAGCCGCTGCCGGATGCGGCACCGTCTATGACTATCAGGGATCCATGGACCACATCATCATGGTCATCAGTGACGGAGACGCTATTATGGCCCACCGCCGCAGGGAGCTGTCCCGCCTTATGTCGGACATCCTCTCCTTCGGTCCCGAAGTAGGGGTCCATATGATCCTGACCGTGGCCAATCCTGCCATGGCGGAGGATCTGATCGACTTTTTCCAGGCCATTGTCTGCTTCCGCACTCCCAGAAAAGATGACTCCCTCTATCTGATGGGATCCGAGCTGGCCTACCGCATGCGGGTCAGAGGCGATTTCTATCTGATGGACTGCTATCACAGAGAGCCCCGTTACATACAGGGCTGCTCCGTCACTCCCGCGGAAATCAGAAAGACCGTCCAGGAGCTGTCCGCCGCATCGGAACAGGACTCCCAGACAGTCCCCCAGTCCATGGGCTTCTGGCAGAAGCTCTTTGCCAGAGTATGACCCACGGTCGTCATTTATAAATCAGATACTGCATCAGTCACTGCTGATACTTTTGAGCGCTGCGTCCTGCAGCGCTTTTTTTGCCTCCGCATAGCCCAGCATGACCGAAATAAGGGCGTCCAGATAGGTGCCAAGGATGATCATGGGCAATGACACCAGATGATCGATCATGTCATAGGAAGGCCGGATACCGGCACAGTCCAGGCCGAAGCGGAAAGACACGTCCCCTGTGTCCGCGTCCAGAACGAAGCCTCCGAAATCCAGGGCGGCGTTCAGCCTGGTAACGAACTCCATGACGGAGCGGACTGCCCCGCTCTCGCAGGACAGAGGGATCCGCACTTCGGAAATCAGGGTGGAAGCCCCCACTCTGATCTCCATATCCATCTGCTTGAGCCTGGTCTCCATGGGAAGGGTAATATAAAAGCTGCCGCTGTCATTGTCGAAACGGCTGCGCATCCTGTTCATATCCAGGTAGCGGCTTACGGCCGCTGCCATTTCGGTAGAGTATTCTGCCATGGGAGCCTCCTTTCCCGTCAGGTGCCGAACCCGTACCTGGACCGGCTGCGGGCCTTGTCATTCATTCCTTCGTCCCTCTCCCTGCAGGCCGTACGGAAATCTGCGCGGAGTATCTCCGCCTCTTCCTTTCCCTCCAGCTGGGCCCTGAGTCCCGAAAGGGACCTGGTCTTTTCAAAGAGATTGCGGATAAATCTGGCCCCTACCGGCTTCAGGGTCTTATAGTCCAGGGCGCCGAAATAGGCTTCCACGTCCTCCTTCAGGCCCTCTTCCTTCCGGATCCCGCTCTTTTCCACCATCTGCAGGAAGATGCCCGCCATGGTGGCCGCCGGATAATTTTCAAACCGGATGACCCTGGAAATGCAGGCGGAAAGATGGGGATACCTGGTCCTGAGCTTTTCCAGCTTCTTTTCGTCCCCCGCGAAGATCACCAGGCAGTCCCTGGGATGGGTCTCCATAAAGGTAGTCAGGACATTGACAGCCTTGAAGGCAAAGTCTCTGCTGTCCGCCTCCATGACAAAGCTGTCCCGTTCGGAACTCTCCTCTCTTCCCTGGACCCCCTTCCGGGCCTCCTCCTCTTCCAGGAAGGCATCGATATCGTCTATGAAAAGCACCGATCCGCGGGCGTCCCGGCAGATGACCATGGCGGCCGGAACGGTCATGCCGGCCCCGGGCACCACCAGGTCCGAGGACCTGTGCTCGAATAAAAGTCCCTTTTCCAGAAAGCCCTTTTCCCGCAGCATGACAGCCATGATCCTGGCCGCGGTGCTGCGGCCGGTCCCGCTCTCTCCCTCAAAGAAGATGCCGGAGGAAAGAGCCTCGGTCCCCGTGAGGGCCCCGCAGGCTTCCCGCAGCTGCTCTTCCACCTTTTCAAAGCCCACCATGGAGCGGAGGATCTCCTCCGAGCCCTTGTTCCAGAGGCGGCTCCTGACCAGGTCCTTCAGGTCCTCTGCCGTAATGACCCGGCTCTCCGGCCGGATCCCTCCGGCGGCGGCCCTGAGCCTTGCGTAGACCATCTCGTCGAAGATCCGGTCCGCGGACCGGATCCCCTGGAAACGGCCCTCCGACTTTTCCTCGGCGATCCTTTCATAGAAGGTCTGCCAGGCACTCTCGTCCGCGGTCAGCTCCATCCTGTCCAGTTCCTCCTCCACCAGGGACTTGAGCTCCGAAATGGAGGCGGGCACAAAGGTAATGGTCCGGATCTGCATGCTTTCTCCCAGAACGGCCGCGATCCTCTCCAGAACGCTCTGCTCCAGATAGGGAACACTGAAGACATAGATCACGTTGTCGGTGTTTTCCTGCAGGCAGTCCAGGAACTGGCGGAATTCGGGGGCCTCGATCCTTTCGGTCCATTCGCTGATGTCCAGGTTGACGATGATATCCGAGGAAAGGACGATGGAAGAGCTGAAGGATTCCAGCACGTCCTGGGTCTGGTTGTTGCCCAGGATGTTCTCTGCCGCGTTCTTGCCCATGGACATCTGCATCATGCTGGACAGGGGCACCTTTCTTCTGACCACCCTGGCGGCAGGGAAAAGGGCGTCCTCCCTAAGGAGGCCGGCGAACAGGTCCAGGGATAGACTCAGCACCTCGGGAGAGTCGCTGCTCATCAGATAGGACCTGGCGATCAGGGTATCCCTGGCGTCCTCCCGGATCAGGCCTCCGGCCATGGCGTGGATCTCCTCGCACAGGGCAATGAACTGGGAAGCTCCGAACAGGCCCCGGATCTCTTCCATTGAGGAACGCTCCTCCGGAGCTTCCTCTTCTTCCGCCTCTCCGGCCTTCTCAATGGCTTCGTCGGGAGCCGCAAAGATTTCGAAGGCGGCTTTGGCCTCCTCCTTTTTCATGTCATAGGCTTTGGCCAGAACAGAGACTGTCAGTTCCCCCAGCTTTTCGGGTGGCAGGACCTTTTCGTCCACCCGCACCGTCAGGACAAAGCTGTTCTGATCCACGATCTTTATATTGTCCGATTTCTTCAGGGCCTCTGCCAGCACGTCCACGGGCAGGACCTTGTCATAAAAACGGCTTTTGACGAATTCTTCGCTTAATTTGATCTGTATATACATGGCGCTTCCTCTTCCCGGATCTGAAAAACATATATGGATCCTGCCTTTATTATACAGGATAGAGGCCCCTCTTTCCATGACCTGCCGGCCAATCCTCTCCGCTTTGTCCCCGGGTCCCCCGTTTTCTTCTCCCTTCTGTCTGTCCTTTTCTCCCCCTTCCCCCTGCTCTTCTTTCTCTTTCGCAGATACTGAAAAAGGACCCGGAAGCCATCCCGGCAGGATGGTTTCCGGATCCTCACGGATCAGATCTTATAAGTCTCTGCGATGCGGTCCGCCACATAGACGCCGCTGGCCGAGGCATGGGACAGGGAGTGGGTGACTCCGCTGCCGTCGCCGATCATGTAAAGCCCTTTGTGGGCCGTCTCCAGATGTTCGTCCAGCTCCACCTCCATGTTGTAGAACTTGACCTCCACCCCGTAGAGCAGGGTATCGTCATTGGCCGTGCCGGGAGCGATCCTGTCCAGGGCGTAGATCATCTCGATGATCCCGTCCAGGATCCTCTTGGGAAGGACCAGGCTCAGATCGCCGGGAGTCGCCTTGAGGGTAGGCTGGACAATGCCCTCCCGGATCCTGGCCGGAGTGCTGCGCCTGCCCCGCTCCAGATCTCCGAAGCGCTGGACGATGACGCCGCCTCCCAGCATGTTGGAGAGCCTGGCAATGGATTCGCCGTAGCCGTTGCTGTCCTTGAAGGGCTCCGAGAAATGCTTGGAGACCAGCAGGGCGAAGTTGGTATTGTCCGTCTTTCTGGATTCGTCCTCGAAGCTGTGGCCGTTGACGGTAATGATCCCGCCCGTGTTCTCGTTGACCACGATCCCTCTGGGATTCATGCAGAAGGTGCGGACCCTGTCCTCGAACTTCTCTGTCTTGTAGACGATCTTGCCCTCGTAGAGCTCGTCGGTGATCTCGGAAAAGATCACGGCAGGCAGCTCCACCCGGACGCCGATGTCCACGCGGTTGGACATGGTCTTCAGATCCAGGTCCCTGCAGACCTTCTCCAGCCACTTGCTGCCGCTGCGGCCGGCGGAAACGATGCACTGCTCTGCCGTAAAGACCACTTCCTCCCTGCCCGAGACGGCGCGGGCCTCATAGCCCGTCTCCGTCTTATGCAGGTCCGTGACCCTGGTATCGAAATAAAAATCCGCCCTGTCCTTCAGCTCCGCGTAAAGATTCTCCAGCACCACATAGTTGATGTCGGTGCCCAGATGTCTTACGGAGGCTTCCAGCAGCTGCAGGCCGTTCGTCATGCATTTCTTTTTCAGGGCCGTGCCGGCGGTGGAGTACATCTGGGTCCCCCCGCCTCCGTGGCTGACATTGATCTCGTCCACGTAGTACATGAGCTCCAGGGCCTTTTCCCTGCCTATGTGCTCATAGAGGGTGCCGCCGAAATCGTTGGTAATGTTGTATTTGCCGTCGGAAAAGGCGCCCGCGCCGCCGAAGCCGTTCATAATGGAACAGGAGGGGCAGCCGATGCAGGTCTTTATATTTTCCCCGTCGATGGGGCATCTGCGCTTTTCCAGGGTATGACCGGCCTCGATTACGCCGATCTTCAGATCGGGGCGCCTTTTTGTCAGCTCATAGGCGGAAAAGATACCGCCGGGGCCTGCCCCGATGATCAGTACGTCATACATGCTTTGTCCTTTCGTCTGCCTGCAGGCAGAAGGGGCAGGGTTTTAAATCTGTACGAAGCCCACCTTCTTATAGACCTTGCGGAGGGTCTTGTTTGCGATGTAGGAAGCCTTCCGGGCTCCTTCCCTGTAGACCTGCTCCAGATAGGCCTTATCCTTGATAAGCCTCTCTGTCTCTTCCCGGATGGGACGCAGGGTATCGATGACCGCTTCGCCCACGGCCGGCTTGAAGACGCCGTAGCCCTGGCCTTCGAATTCCTTCTCGATCTCTTCGTAGGTCTTTCCGGTCACGGAGGCGTAGATGCTCATCAGATTGGCCACGCCGGGCTTGTTCTCGGGATCGAAGCGGACGCAGTTCTCCCTGTCGGAGTCGGTCACGGCTCTCTTGAACTTTCTGGCGATGGTGGCGTCATCGTCCATGATGAAGACGCAGCCTTCGGGAATGGACTTGGACATCTTGTCGCCGGGAGTGGTCAGACCGTAGATCCTGGCCCCTGCCTTGGGAATATAGGGCTCGGGAATGCGGAAAACGTCGCCGTAGATGGAGTTGAAGCGTTGGGCAATGTCCCTGGTCAGCTCCACGTGCTGCTTCTGGTCTGCTCCCACAGGTACGTAGTGGGGCTGATAGAGCAGGATATCCGCAGCCATCAGGACCGGATAGGTAAAGAGGCCGGCGTTGATATTGTCCTTATGCTTGGCGGACTTGTCCTTGAACTGGGTCATCCTGGAAAGCTCGCCGAACTGGGTGTAGCAGGAAAGGACCCAGGAGAGCTGTGCGTGCTGGGGCACCATGGACTGGAGGAAAAGGGTATTCTTTTCGGGATCCAGACCGCAGGCGATGTAGGCTGCCAGCTGCTGCATGGAACGGCGGCGCAGGTCTGCGGGATTCTGTCTTACGGTGATGGTATGCAGGTCTGCCATGAAATAATAGCAGTCGAACTCGTCCACCCGGTCTGCCCAGTTCTTGATAGCTCCCAGATAGTTGCCAAGGTGCAGGTCTCCGCTGGGCTGAATGCCGGAAAGCATGATCTTTTTTTCTTCCATATATCTGTTTCTCCTTTAAGTGCCCGGCCGCATGCCGGCGGGCAATAATAGTTCCAAAAGTATTTCAGGCCCTGTGCCACAGGTATTGTACCATATAAATCCTGTCCGGGGCACCCCCTGTCTCAGTCCCGGTCCTCTTCCTCAAAAGGGATTTCGTGGTCCCGGCACCATCGGGCCGCCAGTTCCTTCAGGCGGCTGTAGCGGAAGTCATAGTAGGCCCTGAAAAGGGAAAGGCTTCCCAGCTCCTGGCGGAAGGCATCCGCCCCTCCCGAACGCAGAGCGCCCATGAGCATGGCGGAGCATACGCCGGAGCCTGTGGCCTCCGCAAAGGCTTCCATGATCTCCCTTTCCTTCTGCTCCCCGAAGTCCGGGAGCCTTACATAGTCCGGGGATGTCCGGATCTCCTCGGCCTGCTCAGGAGTCAGGTCCATGGAAGAGGAGGCGGAAAGATATTCGAAGGCTCCGGTCCGGATATGGTAGTAGACGGCCACCCCCTCTTCCGCCATTTCCAGCTGGGCGGCCACCCTGTCCAGGTCCGCCTTGGCTGTGGCCAGGGACCTGTACTGCTGCCAGAGGATGTCTTCCTCCAGCCGCCTGGTCTCCGTCAGGGAAAAGTGGTCCGTGAGGCTGCCGTCAAACAGGGGCTTTCCGGTCTCTCCCGCTTCCAGAGGGGCGATCACCAGGCTTAAACCGTCGATCATGCCCGCTTTCAGGAAGGAGGTGTTGAGATCCGGCCCGCCCTCCAGAAGGAGGTGCTCGATGCCGAACCACATCCAGAGCTTTTCCAGGGCATAGGGGATATGGATGTCCTCCTCCCCCGCAAAGAGGTAGGAAACGCCGATGGACCGCAGATAGGCCAGATAGGCGTCGGGGGCCTTCTCCGTCAGGATCTCTATGATGTGGGCATCCCCGTAGCCGGGATCCTCATCCACGATCCTGGGGCCCTTCCAGCCGAGCCTGCCCCGCCTGTCGAAGGCCACGCAGTAGAACTGGGTGTCCCTGTCGGCGATATAATCCTCCCTGGGGATCCGGATTCCCGGGGAGAGGGAAAGGTCCGGCCTGAAGCCGCCGGTAAAGCTCCCCTCCATGGTCACCCGGCCGCAGGCGTAGGCCCCGGCGTTAAAGCGGCGGTGGATCTCATAATAGACCCGGCTGGCTCTTTCGCCTTCCTCCGTCAGGAGGAAGGGGCCGGTGGCGATCCCGTCCCTGGAGACGGTCATGTGGCATATGACGCTTGGTCGGTTCATTTAAAACCCCCTTATCAGAGTGAAACAAGTCCCAGAATGCCGGCAATGGAAAAGGCAAAGATGATCAGAACGAATACAGGACAGAGAGTCCGGATCATGAAGTGGAAGACCCCTTTGAGACGGAAGGAATGGCCGCTCTTTTCGATCTCCTCATCGACCCTGTCCAGACCGATCGCGTTTACCACCAGCAGGCAGGTGGCCAGGGCTCCGATGGGCATCAGGAGGGAATTGGCCAGGAAATCAAAGAAATCCAGGAACTGCATGCCAAAGAGAGTGACCGCGGATAGCGGTCCGTAGCCCAGGGCCGTCAGGGTCCCCAGGCCCAGGATGACCAGGGTCACGGCCAGGACCGCCCCTTTTCTGGACATATGGAGCTCGTCCTCCACCGTGGATACGGCGCTCTCCGCCAGGGCAATGGCGGATGTAAGGGCCGCGAAGGTCACCAGCATGAAAAAGAGGATGCCCACCAGGCCGCCGCCCATCATGGAATCAAATACTCTGGGAATGGTAATGAACATCAGGGCAGGGCCTGCGTTCAGAGTATCCGCGTTTCCGCCGGAGAAGGCGAAGACCGCGGGAATGATCATGAGGCCCGCCATCATGGCGATGACCGTATCGAAGATCTCCACCTGCAGGGTGGCCTCCTCGATCCCGGTATCGTCCTTCATGTAGGAGCCGAAGGTATAAAGGATGCCCATGGCGATGGACAGGGAATAGAACATCTGCTCCATGGCGTTGACCACGGTCTTCCAGGAAAAGTCCCGGGGCTTGGGGATCAGGAAGTATTTCACCCCTTCCAGGGCGCCGGGCCTGGTGCAGGAATAGACCGCAATGATCAGGGACAGGACCACCAGGGCGGGCATGAGGAGGGAGGATACCCTCTCGATGCCGTTCTCCACGCCCATATAGATGATCAGCATGGTCAGGCCGCCGAAGACCAGAAACCAGAGCATGGACTGGCCGCCGTCGGTAATATATGCGTCGAAATAGCCTTCGGAGGCCATGACGGAGGTCCCCCTGAAAAGATAGCCTGCGAAATACTTGATGACCCAGCCGCCGATCACGCAGTAGTAGGACACGATGATGATGGGCACCACGGCATTGAGCCAGCCGCCCAGAAGGTGCAGGGGAGTGCTGCCGAAGCGGCGGAAGGCTCCCACGGGGCTTCTTCTGGTCATGCGGCCCACGGCGGTCTCCGCCATG
>ODAI011851628.1_pt1 | contig 13982 bp, 13 predicted proteins | sample 1539321 | NCBI WGS metagenome assembly ODAI01 (sample SAMN02144231, study PRJEB22623) | gut metagenome | biome: sheep rumen | host: Ovis aries | place: New Zealand
ACCGCCGGAGAGACAGACCCCGATGCATTTATGGAGAGCTACAAAGCAATCCTTGCTGACAAAGAGGCTTTTGATGCTGAGTATGCTGCAGAGCAGGAGCGCATCGCACAGGAGGCAAAAGCAGCAGAGGAAGCAAAGGCTGCAGAAGAAGCTGCAAAGGCAGCCGCTATCCCCGACTGGTTCGATGCGGCATACTACGCAGCTAACAACGCAGACGTTGTGGCGGCGCTTGGAAGCAGCCCCGAGGCTCTCTACAACCACTACACCGCCTACGGCAAGTCCGAGGGCAGGGCAGCCTACGAGGGAGACCCTAACGCAGTGGCAAAGGCTGAGTCCCCCGCACCTACAGGAGAGCCGGCTCAGACCGAGGGAAGTGCAACCACCCAGACCCCCTGGGGAGACCTCTACGTTATCTACGGCGAGGGATGGGACTCGTACTTCATATCAGAAGGAGCACCCACCCGTGAAATGGTTGTTGAATTGTCAAACCGTATTCCTATAACTGAGGGCTGTTCAGTTGACTGGATTTTCTTAGGCGAAATGAACGGAAAGCACATCAGAAAGTACTATTTGATTCCACACTAGTAGTAATTGTGTACAATATAATCGTAAGAGCATTGCGTGCAATGCAGGTGGGCTAACACCTTAATCTGAATTACGAGTCGGAGAAATCCGAAGGCTGGCGGGCAGCGGAAAAACCCGAATTGCGAGCCGGGAAACCGGAGGTTGGCAGACAACGGAAAAATTAGCCACTAAAAAGGGAGTGACATGCGCTGCGGCGTGTGCTCTCCTTTTTTTCATGTTTTTAATATATTTGGTGTAATAATGATGACTTGTCTAAAAACAAATCCAGAAAAGTAAAATTTAGCCCCTTTGAAAACAGAGGGGCTGTTTTTATGCAAAAAAATAATTATTTTTTTCATATATTGTAATGACGACAACTAACACTGCAAGGAAAGAGGGCAGGTTGATATGAATATGAATACAAAACTGAAAGCGGCTTTAATATCGTTAGCAATGGCAGTGCTGACCTTCGCGGTTGGTGCCGGGGACGCCTACGCATACAGGTGCCAGTACGAGACCTGCGGATGCAAGGCTGAGCACAAAAACTGCTCCACGGACAGCTGTTGGTACAACTCCCCGACGAGTTCTTGCTCAGGACACGACTGGGTTGAGTTTGGTGCACTTAACAACCAGACATGCCCGGTGTGCGGGGCAGCCTGCTCTTCCTGGAGCCAGGACGCCATGGGGAACACTACGCATGTGGTGTCTTATTATTGCAATATTTGCCAGAGGAGCGATAGGTTTCCTACCAACCATGCAGCGCCGGAGGTGTACTACGACCTGACGACGGTGGCGGACTCGAGGTCGGCGATAGGGGGAGCGTCGTCGAAGTTTTACGGGCACATCAGGAAGTACACGTCGCTGGACTCGGTGGAGGTAGCGGTTCCGACTGCGAGGGGGTGGCACTTCGAGGGCTTTTCGGACGCGTCAAGCGAGTCTGAGCTTGGGGTAATCTACTTTGGCGCGGGTGGGTCAGGACGGCTTGCTATGATGGGTGATACTACGCTCTATGGGGTACTTTAAAATGCCACTGTATGTAGAGTAACTATAGAGCCTCTTTGTCAGTACCGTATGGCCTTCTGTCGTCGTACGGTACTGGAGTGAGGCGGGATGAGGGGAGTTTTACCTATCAAAGTCGTCATCTAGACCTTTAAGGTGATTAAGTGCTACTTCGTATGCTCTTTCAGCTCTTGCTGACGATTTCTTGAATTCTGCGTTTTCTTTCTCTGACTGTTTTTTTATAAGAGGTTCATACTTCGCTCTGTTGAACCAATCTTCAATGGCTATCTTAAGGGCTTCTGAATCATTTTCAAATTCGTCTTCACGTCCATCTTCTTTGGCTACCTTTCTAATCTGCTTTATGGCGTAGTTTGTTTTCTGTGTAGTATCACCATTAACATCTCTTGCTTCAAAGATAGAAATGTCTACACCGTTGATGACTTCCTTTTCCAGCATGGCTTTAGCCACCTCAGCAGCCTCCTTAAACGGCGTATAGATGCCCTGGATTGTTTTGTCTGCTTTAACCTTTCCGAGGGCTTTAGCCTCCAAATCAGCCTCAAAAGACTCGCGCTCGGCTTTCAGCTTAAAGGACTTCCATTCGTTCATCAGCTCCCTTACAAGACGTGGTACAAAGGTGATGACGCTTTCGGTGAGTTCCTTGACAGACTTCGTCAGGGCTTTGATAGACTCCCTTAAAGATTGCTGCTCAATCTGCATGTACTCAATCTCTGCCTCGGCATCGTCACGCTCACGCTTGGCTTTAGCCACCTCGTTAAGGCTTACCCGGAGCCTAGCCTTAAGCTCGGATTCCTTTTCTTCAAATTCAGCCTGCATAGCCTCATTTTGGGCTTTTAAGGCATCAGCCCGTGCTTTTTCTTCATCTGCCCTCTTTGCTTCTGCATCGGCTCTTCTTGCCTGTGCTACGCTTTCCTCGCGCTGTTTTTTTAGCATCTTGTCAACCTTGAATTGTGAGCCTTTGCCATTGCCTATCTGACACTCTACACCCATTTCAGCCATTCGCTGTTCAAGCACTCTGTTGAGCGTGTGGAGAAACGCCTTTCCAAACCTGCCGCAATTTATCCCGACAGGTTTTTCATCTTCACCAATCTTTCGGTTTAACTCACCTTTAAGGATAGCAGGGCGAGAGGGCGCTTTCTTCCCATTCATCTTTGCCACCGCACAGGATTTAATGTAGTCGTCCTTGTGCTTTTCGTAATTTCTCACATACGATGTCGGAAGAAATGCAAAATGCATGTGCGGTTGGGACTCGTCCATGTGGACCGCTGCATAGAGAACATCGTCCTCTTTTATCCCGGCGGCTATCATCATAGCTTTTGCTGCTGCCTCAAAGAACAGGCGGGGGTCCCCTTCGTATGTGGTTGGCATTGTGATTATGACCGAACAAGCAACAGCATCTGATTTTGGCGTCTTCCCCGTCTTTTCTTTTATGAGCTGCCTTATCTTTTTTGACTTGTCACGCTCATCTTTCTTGTGGCGCATACAGTCGTTTAAGTATAGGGTGTAGTTGTCCTTTGTCTTGCCATAATCAATCAGCGCTTTGGGTTCGACATCCGGGTTGTACTTATCGTACCCAGGTATTGTTCGCATTGCCTCGTCAAACAATCCACATATCTTTGGCAATGAAAATGTTTTAAAATCTGGCATATTATTTTCCTCCTTTGTGCCCAAAATGTACAGTTTTTGTTCAGATGTTGTCACACTTCTGTAATGAGTTATGTCTCAACTTATGCCACACATTACGTGGCAACATCTTCAATATTTAATAAGTCTCGTCGTTTTTGTTGGGTGGCAACCTACCGTGTATATTCATTGCTTGCATTTCCTCCTGTCCGGGTATGACTTAGTTGTTTTGTGTGGTGCTTTGTGTAGTGTTTGTGTAGCGCTTATAAGTTCTAAGGCAAGATAGAACTTGTTATCACAAGTTCATTGTTTTTCATCTCTTCGATATGAAAAAATTATGGCAAATCGCCTATTGCTGCCTGGGGATGCTCAGGCTAAAGCCATCGCATTTTCCCCAGTCCGCTTTGGCGCTTAATAACTCTCTTTTATCTTGTAAACGATTGAAGCATCCACTTCATATGTCCGTCTTGTCTTAAGATAGTCTTCAGCCAAATCGGGGTACTCGTCTTTGAAGTGTTCCCACTCGAGTATTGTTTCAGGGTTAAATCCATAATCTGTTTTCTTTCCGTTTGCTTCCTGAACGATGATGTGGTCTTTTATGTTATCTGTCATCCCATCACCTTTGAGGTTGAAAGAAAAGTCTTTCATCTTATTTTTCCTTTCCATTTCCGTGTTGTTATTCCACATGAAATTACAATTGGTTTTTGGCGCAAAGTCTGATATATTTCAGAACAAATTTCGTACATTATTGGCTATGTATGTGTAAAAATCTTTACCAATACTGTTTATAAGCTGTACTGTTCCTGTTCAGAAGGTGTACATTTATAGAACAGCAACTGTACACCTCGGTATTTGCGCTATTCTTCGCTACTAGCTTTGTTTGCTTTCTTACCCTTGCCTTTAGGCTCCGGGGTAGTTTGTGAAAGAGGAAATACCTCAATAATAGGGGTGAGTTCGCCATTTTCAACAGCGTCCATATACTCACTGAGAGCGATAGTTGTGTGGATACGCGAAGAACCATACTTGTCAATAAAAGCCTTGTAACGCTCCTTAACATCCTTATCCATACTTAAGTTGAGCCTTTCAAATGGCTTTCCCATGTACACGGTTACCGTCTTGTGAGTGTTGGTATCATCGTTATCTTTCACATAATCCAAATGGTATCCTCTCTTTTCAGGCTCGGCCTTAAGAGTTGTGTAAGAGTATTCGGCAGAAAACTTTTCCTTGAAATATTGCGATGGATTTTCAATCTTTAATACTTCTCTGACGAATTCAATTACTTCTTCATCAGTTGCAGCTCTGAGTTCTGCAATAGTTTTAAGCACTTTCATTTCAATTACCTTTTCCTTTCAATGCCTGTTTCATATCCGTCATCACTTTTGACAGATTTTGTTCCGCTTATATGTGAGAAAAAAACTTTTTGTACGTAAAAAAATAACGTGTTTTTGTTCATTTTTTTAACAAAAAATGTTAAGTAAGAGTACACCGTCCTATTTTCCTGGGCTTTAGCCACATGGTCAGAAAGCCAAATGCGTATTTTTTTCTCTACAGAAAGTGAATTTTTCATATCTCCCCAAAGGAACGAGTCGCCGAATGGTTCGGCGAGGGATGTCCTTTTGAGGACAGTTTATGGATACGAAATATGATGTACTTTCAACTGAAGATTTATTGAAGCGTTTTCTGTTATCGGGTACAATTACAGTTGGTGATGTTTGCAACTCCACGGAGGAGAAATCAATGCAAACAATAATCAGTAAGATTCACAAATATCCAATAGAAAAACCAAAGGAGGATTCTAAAGACCAAAGATGGTTCACCTATGTACCGGATGAAACCAAGTTGAATGGGAGAAAAAGAGTTGCAGCTAAAACACAAGCCTTGCTGTATAAAAAGCTGCTTGTTCATTATGGAGTTCCTGAATCTGCACAGAAATCACTTATGACTTTTCATGAACTTTTTGAGGAGTGGGTAGCGTACAAGGAAAAATTTGTTTGTTCGGATAATCGTAAGAAAGGTTTATCTTCTACAACTATCCGCAAATATAGGACAGATTACCAGAGATGTTTGTCGAATTCGGCATTTGATACTACACCGCTCAAAGATATTACCAGTGTTTTCATCGAAACAGAATTGGTCAATATCATTAAACAAAAGAAATTAAAACGAAGATTCATGGAGAACTTTTGGGGATATATCAAGAGTGTCTTTGAATATGCCGTTCGTAGCAAAATTATTTCAGTTAATGAGTTCGTGTATGTAGACAAACAGTTGGTTCTTTCCGCTACTATGGAAGCCACAGTAAAGCGTGACGAAGAGAGGACTCTTAATGCGAGCGAGCGGGATGCACTCATTAGAGCTATTAGACTACATGAAATACTTAAGCCCAAATATATGCCTGATTATGCGATTGAACTGGCATTACTGACGGGAATGAGAGTCGGTGAAATAGTTGCGCTTCGATGGTCTGATATTCGAAATGGATACCTGTATATTGACCATGCTGAACAGAGAACATATGTTGATGGAGTTCTTACATACGTTATCGGTGAACCGAAGAATGCGAAGCATAGAAGAATTCCGATTAGTGATGGTATAAAGGCTTTGTTTAAGAGGATAAAAGAACAGGGCATAGATTCAGAATTCGTATTTGCACAAGTTGACGGTACAAGAATATCAACTAACATGGTTCAATGCGCTTGCAGACACAGGAGCAAGGAAGCCGGTATAAGCACAGCAAACATTCATAAAATCAGAAGAACTGTTGCAAGTGAGCTGAGAAAAATATATCCACGCGAAGTTGTTGCTTACCTGCTTGGTCATCTTGAAAAGACAGATGATGATTTTTATGACTACGATAATTCCGAATATAGCGAAAAATTAAGCGCCATGAACCATTTGTGCTCACTTGTGCTCATTCCTGACGACCAGATTTCAGCATAAAAAAAGCGAAAACCTCAGTAAATCCAAGGCTTTCGCTGTGTAAGTAAACCGCGGAGACGGAGGGATTCGAACCCTCGTGCCCCGGAGGGCAAACGCATTTCGAGTGCGCCCCGTTATGACCGCTTCGATACGTCTCCATTTTGTCGGTAATTGCTACCGCAATATTCCAGCGGCAAGGGCTGTAAAATATTTGACAGCGTGTACTACCGCAACAAAAGATATTTTATACAATAAATTGAGATTTGACAAGGATTATTTGCAGGTAACCAAAAGTCTCCAAGATAATTGTGAATAGAGAGCAAATGTGATAAAATTAACCATGTATACGCAGTGGATGAAGTATATAAATTTATATAGGAAAGCAAGGAGGACGTGATATGAAAAGAATTGGTATGCTTACCAGCGGCGGTGACTGTCAGGCTCTTAACGCGGCAATGCGCGGTGTTGTAAAGACCTTGGTGCACAGCGGCGAAGATGTTGAAGTGTACGGATTTCAGGACGGCTACAAGGGACTTATATATTGCAATTTCCAGATGCTTACGGGACACGATTTTTCCGGTATCCTTACAAAGGGCGGAACTATCCTCGGAACCTCACGTACTCCTTTTAAGTTGCTGGACGAGCCTACTCCCGAGGGACTTGATAAGGTGGCGGAGATGAAGAGAAACTACGCAAAGCTCGCTCTCGACTGCCTTGTAATCCTTGGCGGAAACGGAACTCATAAAACAGCAAACAGACTCCGTGAAGAGGGACTGAATATCGTCACCCTCCCCAAGACAATAGACAACGACCTTTGGGGAACGGATATGACCTTCGGATTCCAGAGCGCGGTTGATATTGCGACCAACGCTATCGACTGCATCCATACAACGGCCTCATCCCATGGACGCGTATTTATCGTAGAAGTTATGGGACATAAAGTCGGATGGCTTACTTTAAATGCCGGTATGGCCGGCGGTGCGGATATCATCCTGCTCCCCGAGATTCCTTACGATATTGAAAAGGTTATCGACAAGATCGAAGAGAGAGACAAAAACGGCAGCAGGTTTACTATTATCGCGGTTGCGGAAGGCGCAATTTCAAAGGCTGACGCCAAGCTTTCAAAGAAAGAATACAAGAAAAAGCTTGAAAAGCGTAAGGTTTCGGTATCCTACGAGATTGCTGACGAAATCTTTAAGAGAACGGGACGCGAAGTACGTGTAACCGTGCCCGGACATATGCAAAGAGGCGGAAGCCCCTGCCCTTACGACAGAGTGTTCGCAAGCCGCCTGGGAGCTGAGGCCGGAAAGCTTATCCTTGAAGGAAAGTACGGTTTTATGGTGGGCTACAAAAACAGAGAGATCGTCAAGGTTGAACTTGCTGACGTTGCGGGCAAGCTTAAATACGTTGATCCCGATGCTTCGATAATCAAAGAGGCAAAGCTCCTCGGAATCAGCTTCGCGGATTAAAAGATTTATACAGGCAGGTAAGATAAATGGGTTCCTACACAGCCCTTTACAGAAAATTCCGTCCCGATAATTTCGCTGACGTTAAGGGACAGGAACATATCACAACTACATTAAAGAACCAGTTAAAGGCCGACAGAATCGGCCACGCATACCTTTTTACCGGTACAAGAGGAACCGGTAAAACTACGGTAGCTAAAATTTTTGCAAGGGCTGTCAACTGTGAGAATCCCACGGAAAACGGCCCTTGTGGTGAGTGCGCTACATGCAAGGCGATAGCTGCGGGAACCAGTATGAACGTTATCGAGATCGACGCGGCTTCAAACAACGGCGTCGATAACATCAGAGAGATAATCGATCAGGTTTCATACAGACCTACGGAAGGAAGGTACAAAGTCTACATCATCGATGAGGTGCATATGCTCTCTACGGGAGCATTTAACGCGATGCTCAAAACTCTTGAAGAGCCCCCGGAGTATGTGATTTTCATACTTGCGACGACAGAGGTTCATAAGCTCCCCATCACGGTCCTTTCAAGATGCCAGAGATATGACTTTAGACGAATATCCATTGACACTATCGCGGCAAGGCTTAAAGACCTTATGGAACAGGAAAATGTCAAGGTCGAGGACAAGGCAATCCGCTATATTGCAAAGACGGCGGACGGATCTCTCAGAGACGCCCTCAGCCTCCTCGATCAGTGCATCGCCTTTCACTTGGGTGAAGAGCTTACCTACGACATGGCGCTTGACGTTCTCGGAGCCGTTGATACGGAAGTTTTCAGCAGACTCCTTAGAAGCTGCATAGACGGAGATGTACATTCAGCGATAGCCCTCTTAGATGAGGTCATCACCCAAGGCAGAGAACTTACGCAGTTTATCATCGACTTTACCTGGTATCTGCGCAACCTGATGCTTGTGCAGACTTCCGACGGACTTGAAGATGTTGTGGATATGTCCACGGACAATCTTGCAAGACTTAAAGAAGAAGCACAGCTTGCCAAAAGAGAACAGATCATCCGCTTTATACATATTTTTTCCGACCTTGCAAATCAGATACGCTATGCATCTCAAAAGAGAGTGCTCGTTGAAATAGCGCTGATCAGACTTTGCAAGCCGGCTATGGACCAGGATAATGCCGCAATACTCGGACGGATCGATGCAGTTGAAAAGCAGCTTGCCGAGGGAAACTTTGTAATAGCGGCGAATGCTGAAGGGACTCCCAAAGCAATCACAGAGCCCAAGCCCAAACAGGTACTGCCTAAATCGGTACCCGATGATGTTAAAAAAATCGTTGCAAACTGGAAAAAGGTTATCGGCAATTTTTCAAACGATCTTCCTATAGCTGCGGCGCTTGAAAGAGCAAAGCCGTCACTTGACAATAACGGAAATCTTGTTTTAAAATTCGACGCCGGAGACCTTTCCAGCGAGAGACTTATCGCCGAGCCCGGAAGATCAAAGCTCGGACAGTGTCTTAACGATATAAGCGGAAAAGAAATAGTATTTTCAATCAGTGAAGCTGCTACGAACGAAGAATACGAGAGCGGAACCATTGATCTCAGAGAATTAATAAAAGCAGAAATAGACGAGGAGGACTGACAAAATGGCTAAAAGAGGCGGATTTCCCGGCGGAGGAATGCCCGGAAACTATGCAAACCTCATGAAACAGGCACAGCGCATGCAGCGCCAGATGGAGGAAAGTCAAAAGGAACTTGAGACAAAGGAATTTATCGGAACCGCAGGTGGCGGCGCTGTTGAAGCAAAGGTAAACGGAAGTAAAGAAATACTTGGGGTAAGGCTTGATCCCGAAATCGTAGATCCCGAAGATATCGAAACTCTTCAGGATTCTATTGTTGCCGCTTTGAATGAGGCAATGGCAAAGGCTGACGAAGCCAGCGCTGCGCTTATGGGCAAGATGACCGGAGGGTTATCCTTCTGATGGAGCTCTACAGCGGATATATCAATAAACTTGTTGATGAACTTGCGGCTCTTCCGGGAATCGGAAATAAATCCGCCCAAAGACTTGCTTTTCATCTTATAGGTATGCCGGCGGACAAGGTAAACAGACTGGCGAATGTGATGATGGAGGCGAAGGCCAACGTCAGATATTGCAGCAAGTGCTTTACCCTTACGGATAATGATACCTGCCCGATCTGTGCCAATCAAAACCGTAACCATAGGTTAATCATGGTGGTTGAAAACAGCAGGGATCTTGCAGCATACGAAAAGACCGGAAAGTATGAGGGCGTTTATCATGTGCTGCATGGAGCGATTTCTCCTATGATAGGGATCGGCCCCGGCGATATAAAGATAAAAGAGCTGGTAGAAAGATGCGCCGAGGACGTGGATGAAGTAATACTTGCTACCAATTCCAGCCTTGAAGGCGAAACTACAGCTATGTACATCAGCAAGCTTTTAAAACCGATGGGTATCAAGGTGACGAGGATCGCCAGCGGAGTGCCTGTTGGAGGAGACCTTGAATACATCGACGAGGTGACATTATCAAGGGCTCTTGACGGAAGAGTTGAGCTTTAAGCCGGGTAAGGGTTTTATCCGGACGTAAATAAATACATAAATTTGGAGGGAATTATGGCAGTTACACAGGAAAGCTTTGGAAAAAGCCGTGACGGAAGAGATTTACACTTATACACCATCACAAACAAAAACGGAATGAAAGCAAAGGTTACAAATCTCGGCGCGATACTCGTTGAACTCTGGGTACCCGACAAGAGCGGAAAGCTTCAGGATATCGTACTCGGATACGAGTCTGCGGACAGATATTACAAAAACCCCAGCTTTTTCGGAGCGACGGTCGGACCCAGCGCCAACCGTATCGGAAACGCTTCGTACGAAATCGACGGAATGAATTACGAGCTTGACGTGAACGATGGCCCCAATAACCTTCACAGCCACTTTGAACTGGGATATCATAAAAGAGTCTGGGATGCGGAGACTACTGACAATAGCGTCACATTCTCCATCTATGATCCCGCAACCTTAGGATTCCCCGGAAATAAGGATGTTTCGGTTACATACACCGTTACTGATGATAATGAACTCAAGCTTCACTATCACGGAACATCTGACCAGCCTACGATCCTTAATCTTACGAACCATACATATTTCAATCTTGACGGCCATGATTCCGGAAATATTCTTGACCATGAGATTGAACTTAAATGCGCAAATTATACCCCTACGATCCCCGGATCTATCCCTACAGGAGAAATCGCTCCCGTAGCTGGAACCCCTATGGATCTTACTACTCGCAAGAGAGTTGGGGACGATATTGATAAGGACTTCGAGCAATTGAAACTTGCCGGCGGATATGACCACAACTTCTGTATTGACGGATATGACGGAAAGCTCAGACAGTGCGCTACCGTTTGGGCCGCAAAGAGCGGAAGGGTTATGAAGGTTTACACAGACCTTCCCGGAGTACAGTTCTACGCCGGAAACTTTATTACACCCGAGGATGGAAAGACCGGATACCACTACGAGAAGAGATGCGGTCTTTGCCTGGAAACACAGTACTATCCCGATACAATTCACCACGATAATTTCCCTTCATGCGTTTTTGGAGGCGAGGATGAGGATGCGCGCGTATATGATACAGTAACTGTTTACGCGTTTGAGTAAGAATATGTCTATTTTTAACAGTAAAGACGGCGGATCCGGTTCGGACCGCGATTACAAGGACAAAATTCGAATATACAGGGTTCAGAATCTGTACAGGGCGCTTTTAATAATTGCTGCAGTCGCGGTTGTGGCAATTATCATTCGCCTTCAGTATGTGAATCACGTGTACACTTCCTATACTGTTGTAAGTTCGGTAGAGAGAGCAAAAGCCTCCGATGCTTCGGATATGCGCCTTGGCTCCTCTATACTTACATATAGTAAGGATGGTGCGCATCTTACGGACGCGAGCGGAAACGTACCCTGGAATCAGACCTATGAGATCCAGGACATTACTATGGATGCAAAAGGGAGCGTTGTTGGAATAGGCAACTACAACGGCAGGGATATCTATATCCTTGATGAACAGCGCCAGCTTTGCAAGATTTCCACCACAATGCCCATCAGAAACGTCGTAGTATCCGAAAACGGAAACTCAACAGTTGTTATATACGACACAGATGTCACATACATTGATACTTATGATTCTGCAGGCAATCTCCTTTACAGCGGACAGGCACATATGTCCGGAAGCGGATATCCGGCGGCTCTTGCTCTTTCCCCGAACGGAAAGATGCTTGCGGTCGCGTACCTTTACGTTGATGCGGGAACAGTAAAAACGACAGTAGCGTTTTATAATTTCGGACCTGTCGGAGACAACTATAAGGATTATCTTGTCGGGGGACATGACTATACTGACACGATAGTCGCTGAAGTTGGCTTTTTAAGTAACAGCTGTGCGTACGCCGTTGCTGATAACAGGCTGATGTTCTATACGGGCGATGAGCAGCCGAGCTTTAAGACTCAGTATCTTGAGTACGCGGACAAAGAGATCCGCTCCGTATATTCCGGCAACGGACACCTGGGAATAATCGTGGGATCGGATAAAGAAGAATACAAGTACCGTATGGATGTTTACGATGCTACCGGATCTCTTACGGGCAATTTCTACTTTAATACAGAGTACGCAGACGTATTTTTTGAGAAAAATGATTTCGTTATTTACAATGAAGCCGAGTGCCTTATAAGAACCTACGACGGAAAGACCAAGTTCGAGGGCTCTTTTGACAGCGCGGTTAATGTTATGCTTCCTACGGATAAAGCGTACAGATATGTTATTGCAAATGACACGGAGATCACAACCATTCAGCTTAATTAGGAATTTTTATGAAAGAAATCACATTAGGTAAGACAGGAATCAAAACACCACAGAATGCATTCGGTGCACTGCCCATTCAAAGAATTGATACGGACAGTGCAGTTTCTTTATTGAGAAGAGCGTACGAAGGCGGAATGACATTTTTCGATACCGCAAGGGCTTATACCGACTCGGAGATAAAGGTCGGGAAGGCCTTTGAAGGAATGCGGGAAAAGGTTTATATTGCATCGAAGACTCAGGCTAAGACACCGGAGGATTTTTGGAAGGATTTAGAGACTACCCTTACAAATCTTCGCACGGATTATCTTGATATTTATCAGTTCCACTGCGTGCCTCAGTGTTATAAGCCCGGAGACGGAACCGGAATGTACGAGGCGATGCTTGAGGCGAAAAAGCAGGGAAAAGTAAGGCATATAGGAATTACTGCGCACAAGATCGGAATAGCCGAAGAGATTGTAGAGAGCGGCCTGTATGAAACGCTGCAGTTTCCGTTTTGCTATCTTGCAACCGACAGAGATGTCAGACTTGTAAAAGCATGCGAAAAGGCCGGCATGGGATTTATAGCCATGAAGGGCTTATCGGGCGGACTCCTCACTAATTCGGATGCGTGCATGGCGTTTATGAGTGAGTATAATGTGCTGCCTATCTGGGGAGTACAAAGGGAAAAAGAGCTGAATGAGTGGCTGTCATTCTTTAAGAGAGATGTAAAGATGACAGATGAGATCAGAGCTTTTATAGAGAAAGAAAGACTTGAGCTTTTGGGAGATTTTTGCAGAGGATGCGGATATTGCGCGCCCTGCAGCGTAGGAATACAGATAAACCAGTGCGCCAGAATGTCTCAGCTTATAAGAAGATCTCCTTCTGAAGGTTTCCTCGGGGAGTATTGGCAGCAGGAGATGATGAAGATTGAGAAGTGTACGGGCTGTGGAGCCTGCAAGAAGCGCTGCCCTTACGAACTGGATATCCCCGTACTTCTTAAGAAGAATCTTGAAGATTATAAGAACATACTCGCCGGAAAGGCGAAGATATAACGTTTTTATCAGCTATTTTGGCAACAATGAAAAAAACTTGGAAAAAAATTAAAAAAAGATGTTGACACAGAATCGATAAGGTGGTATTCTAACAAAGCTGTCGCCGAGAACGGCACAGCGAAAACGAAATGATCCTTGATAACTGAACAGCAATGCAACCCTGAAAACATTCCAAGTCTTAAGGTTTTATCTGAGAGCTTAAGACGTGAATAATTCAGAGAACAGATCTTAAAAGATCAACCCAAATAACAGTAAATGTTAATGGATAAATAGCCAGTTTAAACTGGTTAGGAAAAAACTTTTCAACATGAGAGTTTGATCCTGGCTCAGGATGAACGCTGGCGGCGTGCTTAACACATGCAAGTCGAACGGACTTATTTGGAAGCTTGCTTTTGAATAAGTTAGTGGCGGACGGGTGAGTAACGCGTGGGTAACCTGCCGTATGCTGGGGGACAACAGTTGGAAACGACTGCTAATACCGCATAAGCGCACGGAGTCGCATGGCTCAGTGTGAAAAACTCCGGTGGCA
>ODAI014532763.1_pt1 | contig 13982 bp, 12 predicted proteins | sample 1539321 | NCBI WGS metagenome assembly ODAI01 (sample SAMN02144231, study PRJEB22623) | gut metagenome | biome: sheep rumen | host: Ovis aries | place: New Zealand
ATACCAGAAGGTTGGACTGTCGTTGATTATCAGGAATAAATTTTAAGGAGGAATAGAAATTATGTCGGATTTGGAAAAATTTAAGGAATTCAAGAACCATTTGCCTGTAAAAGGTGGATTGGGGCAGAATGATCCTGGAAAAGGGGAGTGTGAGCATACCCCGGATGTGGACGAACACATTTTTTGGTATGACTTTGAAAGAGGCAATAAAGAAAAAGCTATAATTATGGGGGAGAAAAGCGGAAGCCTTTGGTATTATGTTTGGGGAAATCCAAATACAAATGCGGGCGAAAAAAGAATTCAAGATGTTAAAGACGCTTTTCCTGGCTCTACAGTAACCAGGACTTCAGAATCTGCGTATATACGTATTGGCGACATATCCAAATGCGATATTGAGAAAACAAGCGAGAAAATAAATGAAATTTTGAAAAATTGATTTTCAAATATTTGCAGGGTCAAGAGCGTTGCCTTTTTGCGGCGCGCCGAGTTTTTTCTCGCTTGGCCCTCTTTTTCTTTACTGAAAACTTTTTTGAAATTTGCAAAAATTTTCACTATACTGAAAACTTTCTTGACTTTTTAAAAAGTTTTCAGTATACTGATTCTATGCTGATTCGGGAAAAATACATAAAACAGATTCGTCCGTTTTACGATAGCGACCTCATCAAAGTCATCACGGGAATTCGCCGTTGCGGAAAGTCCGTAGTCCTTGAACAAATTAAGGACGAAATTTTAACTAAAAAAAAGCCTGTCATTCACCTTAATTTTGAAAAGCGTGACGTTTATTCTAAAATCACAAACGACAATGACTTGGTTGATTATATAGAAAGCCGGATAAAGAAAAAGCCTAAAAGTAAATGGTATGTGTTTTTGGACGAAATTCAGACTGTCAAAAACTGGAACCTTGCATGCAAGTCGCTTAGGCTTGAAAACCTTTCTCTTTTTGTCACCGGCTCCAACTCAAAACTGCTGTCAAAAGAATTTACAAAAGAGCTTAGCGGCCGCTATGTGTCCTTTACGATAAGGCCCTTTGTTTACAAAGAAATTTTAGAATACTCCAAGGAGCTTAAGCGAAAGATTTCTGTAAACGACTATCTTGTTTACGGCGGCTTTCCCAAGCGCTTTGAATTTTCCGACACGGATTCACTCTTGCGCTATTTGGACGACTTGGACCAAACAATCGTTCTCAACGATATAATCAACCGTTACAAAATTCGAAAGGATGAGATATTCAGAAAGTTAGTGGATTTTGTTCTTGTTTCCAACGCGCGCATCTTCAGCTCCAATTCCATTCACAATTACTTAAAGTCGCAAAAGACGGAATGTTCCATTAATACTGTTATGAAGTATTTGGGATACCTTGAAGAAGCTTATGTAATCCGAAAGATTCCGCAGTATTCCACAAAGGCAAAAAAGAAACTTGATTTTTACGCAAAGCTTTACAACGAGGACGTTGCCTTCAATTCAATCCGACAGACAAACGGAAGGTTTGACTTGACCCATAATCTGGAAAACGTCGTTTATAACGAGTTGGTTTTTATGGGCTACGAGTTAAGCGTTTACAACGTCGGCGACAAGGAAATCGACTTTTTGGCCGCCAAGGACGGAAAGGAATTTTTGATTCAAGTCGCTTACAGCGTTGCGGAAGAGTCAACATACGAGCGGGAATTCGCTCCGTTCAATCTTGTGGACAACGCGCGGAAAAAAATTCTTATAACCAACGACGAAAACGACTTTAGCACGAGTACGGTCGTTCACTTAAAGCTAAAGGATTTTCTTTTGATGGAAGAATTGTAGCGCCTTTTATTCCCCCGCCTTTTCCCTGTACAACTCCAGCGCCGCCGCCATAAGCGCGTGGGGGCATTCGGGACCGCCCATTTTGGAAAAGACTTCCTCTTTGGGAACGCGGACGCAGTTTAGGAACTCGTCGGCGTCCAGTTTTTGCCCGCCGGCGGCCTCCAAGCCGCGCGCCAAAAAGACGTGAAAGCGGTTTGTAAAAAGGGCGGGGTTGGGGCTTACGCTTCCAAGAGGAATTAGGCTTTGCGCGCGGCAGCCGGTTTCTTCCAGCAATTCGCGGGCGGCGCCGTCTTGGGGAGACTCGCCTGGGTCAACCACGCCGCCAGGAAATTCCAGGCTAAGCGACTGGCTTCCGTGCCGCCATTGCTTTACCATTAAAAAATAGCCGTCAACTTCGGGGATTACCGCCGCCCAGTCGGGAGCGTCTATCGTGATGTAGGCGCCGCTTCTTCCGTCAGGCGCGGTGTTGACGCTTTTGTTCACCGTGAATACGGGCGTTTCCAAAATTTTTTCTTTGTTTCCGATTTTCCAAAGCAAGCCCGCGTCGCTTTCTTGTCCGCTTTTTTCCTTTGACATAATTCCCTTCCTGCTTTATAATATAGTATAAACTGAATTTTCCGTTTTGTCATTAAGGGAGGAGCGTTATGGCAATAATTTGCATGGCAAGACAAGTGGCGGCCAAGGGAGACGAAATCAGCGCCGAAGTCGCAAAGCTGTTGAACTATAAATTCATCACGCGAAAGGACATCGAGGCCAAAATCGTAGAGCTTGGCTTTCCCAAAGAAAAGCTTCACAAGTACGACGAGGTAAAGCCAGGCTTTTTCGCATCGCTGGCCAAAGACCGCGACGAATACTTGGACTACTTGCAGACCGCGATTTTGGAGTCGGCCTCCGACGGAAACGTTGTCCTAATCGGCCGCGGCGCATCCTATGTCTTGAGCGACCTTCCCAACATGCTCTCCTTCCGCTTTGTGGCCGACCAGCAAACCCGCCTTGAGCGCTTGGAGGAAGAGTTCAGCTTTACAGAAAAGCAAGCCCAGGCCAGAATCGACGAAAGCGACAACAACAGGCGCGGCTTTCACAAAAGCTTTTTCAACGCAGACGGCGAAGACCCTGCGCACTACCACTTGGTCGTCAATTCCGGAAAGCTTGACATAAAGAGCGCCGCCGCCTTGATTGTTTCCATCGTGGAAGCAAACGTCACTCCCGACTTGGAGGAGCAGGGCAAAAAGAAAGTGGCCGAAATGCTCCTTGCCCAAAAGCTTGTGAACTTCCTTGTCTTTGAGCATAACATCACGGTGAACTTTTTGCGCGCGCTTGTCATCGACAAAAAGATTGTCCTGCAGGGAATCGCCGACTCAAGCGCGATTGTCGAAAAGGCCGTCGTGCTTGCCCAAAAGGCTTACCCCGACTACAAGGTCGAGTCGGCCATCAGCGTAGTCCAAGACTTTAAGACTTACAAATGAGCGCTCAATTGACTTTTCAGCCGGCGGTTTTCTTAAATTTAACTTTCGTTTTTTGCGGCGCTTTTTTGGGAAGCCTTGCCTGCCTTTTGTGCGGAAAGCTTTTCCATAAAAAGTATTTTCATTTTCGCCTTTCGCTTTGCTTTTTGCTTTTGGCTGCGGCGATTGTATTCGCCTCCCTTTTTGTGATTGCCGAAAAGACCAACAGCGCCGCGGCCTTTGCAAGCCATGTAAAGAATTGCGCCTTGATCGCGGCCCTTTATTTTTTAGTCGGTTTTTTTTGCTCGGCAAGCATAAAAGTGTTTTTTCCTGTCGCCGCTCTTTTGTACATCGCCTGGACCTTGGCCTTTGGCGCTTTCCTTTACAAAAAAATTCCGCTTCCGCAAAAATACACAATCACCGTAAGCGAGTCTTTTGTCCGCGACGACGACAGCGGCCGCGAATGGAAATTCTCTTCGCAAAGCCAGGGCGCCTTTTTGGACTTTAGCGTTTGCGAGATGGACAAAAACGCTCTCTTTCCGCTTCCCAGGTTTTGGCATTCTTTGGCAGGAGCGCGCGGCCTTTCAGAAAGCCCCAAGCAAGCCGCTTTTTTTGACGGAACCGAAGTCGGCTCGCAAGCGCAGGGCTTTATGGGCAAGGCTCAAAAAATTTTTACGGCCGCGGCGAAAAGGCTTTTGGGAGAGCCTTATGTTTACAGTTTGGAAATACCCAAGCAGGCGCTGTATCCGGTAATCTTTGAAGTCAAAGTTTCCTCCGAAGGCGGAAAATTCTCCGCGAAATTAGGAAAAATAATGTAAAAATACTTGCAATTTTATGCAAAATTCGCTAAAATTACTGTATATTTTTGCATAAAACCCTAAAAAAGGAGGTAATTATGGTTAAATTTATTCAGGGCGGAGTTTGCGCCGCAAACGGATTTTCAGCCAACGGCATTCATTCAGGACTAAAAGCGAGCCGCAAGACTTTTGACACCGCGCTTGTTTACAGCCAAAAGCTTTGCGACGCGGCGGGCCTTTTTACCTCCAACAAGGTCAAGGCCGAATGCGTCAAATACACGATGAAAAAAATCGCCGCAAAAAAAATGCAGGCCGCCGTTTGCAACGTATGCTATGCCAACGCTTGCACCGGAGCGGAAGGCTACGAGACCGCCGCCCTCACAGCCCAGGCCGTAGCCAAGGAACTTAAAATCAACCCTGACCATGTAATCGTTTGCTCGACCGGCATTATCGGCCAGCCCATCCCCCGCGACATATTGCTTTCCCACATTCCCGAATTGGCGGCGGGCCTTTCCAAAGACGGAAACGAAAAGGCGCGACAGGCGATTATGACGACCGACACCAAATACAAGGAGTGCGCCGTTCAGACAGAAATCGGCGGAAAGACTGTCACAATCGGAGCGATGTGCAAGGGAAGCGGAATGATTCACATCAACATGGGAACGATGCTTTCTTTTGTGACGACCGACTGCGACATCTCTGGCGACATGCTTGAGGCCGCCTTGCGCCAAGTGGTTCCGGCCACTTACAATTGCGTTAGCGTTGACGGAGACACTTCGACAAACGACACTCTTACGATTATGGCCAACGGCTTGGCGGGAAACGCGCGCATCCAAGAAAAAAATTCCGACTGGGAAAAATTTGTCCAGGCCCTGGCCGCGCTCAGCGAAGTGATGGCAAAAAAAATCGCGGCCGACGGCGAGGGAGCCAGCCGCTTGGTTGAATGCCTTGTGACTGGAGCCAAAGACCAAGAAACCGCGCGCCGCTTGGCAAAGGAAGTCATCGGCTCTAACCTTGTAAAGGCCGCTATGTTCGGCCGCGACGCAAACTGCGGACGAATCCTTTGCGCGATGGGCTATTCGGGTGCGGACTTTAATCCCGACAAAACAAGCGTGCGCTTTTTGAGCAAGGAAGGCGCGGCGCGCTATTTTGACGACCCGGCCGCGGACTTGTTCGCAGGCGCGGAAAGCGTCGAGGTTGTCCATGACGGAGTGGGCCTTGCCTTTGACGAAGAATTGGCGACAAAAATTTTGGGCCGCGAAGCCGTCCAGATTCTTGTGGAGCTAAAGGACGGAAGCGCTGAGGCCAAGGCGTGGGGCTGCGACCTCACTTACGATTACGTGAAGATTAACGGCGACTACCGCTCGTAGAGGAAAGTTTATTATGGAAGAAGAAAAAAATACTGTTGACCCCAGGCTTGACAACGACAGCTGGTCCAGCGTCTTGATCGAGGCGCTTCCTTACTTTAAGCAGTGGGTCGGAAAAACCGTCGTCGTTAAGTACGGCGGAAACGCGATGCTAAACGAAGACCTTAAGGCCGCGGTGATGAAAGACATTGTTTTGCTTTCTACAATCGGCGTGCACGTCGTCTTGGTTCACGGCGGCGGGCCCGAGATCAACAAGATGCTTGAGCGCGTCGGAAAGGAAAGCAAGTTCATTAACGGCTTGCGCTACACTGACGCCGAGACGATGGAAATTGTCGAAATGGTTTTGACCGGAAAGCTCAACAAGGATATTGTCCGCATTTTGCTTGAGGAAGGCGGAAGGGCGGTGGGCCTTAGCGGAGTTGACTCGGGCCTTTTGCGCGCGCAGAAAATCGACAAGGACGGAGTGGACTTGGGCTTTGTCGGCGAGGTTACCGACGTAAACCCTGAGATTGTCACTTCGCTTTTGGCGCAGCATTTCATTCCGGTGATTTCCACCGTGGCGATGGGAAAGGACGACGACAAAAATTTTTACAACATCAACGCCGACACCGCCGCCGCCAAAATCGCCGTCGCGCTTAAGGCCGAAAAGTTTGTCCAGCTTACAAACGTTCCCGGAATCCTAAAGGACATAAACGATCCAAAAAGCCTCATCGCGCGCATTCCGCTGCCAAAAATTTCGGGCTACATGGAAGACGGAACAATCGCGGGCGGAATGATTCCCAAAGTCGAGTGCTGCATGATAGCGCTCAAGGGCGGAGTTCCGCGAGCGCACATCATCGACGGCCGCGTTCCGCACTCATTACTGATAGAGATGTTCAGCGAGCGCGGCATCGGAACTATGATATATTAATAGCGGAGCCAAAAAAACGCTCCCGCCGAGAGCGCGGACTCGAAAAAGGCTTCACTTCGCTTCGCTCGTTGCAGAATTTTTTCGGTCCGTGACCTCGGCTCCGCGTTTTTTATCGCGCGGTTAATTCATATTTCAAATGTACGAGGAGTTTACTATGGAAAAGAAGGTTGTAAATAATTACGGAAGCTTTGACACGGTCTTTGTGAAGGGAAAGGGCGCGACGCTCTGGGACAAGGACGGAAAAAAATTCATCGACTTTATCGCGGGAATCGGCTGCAACGCGCTTGGCCACAACAACAAGGCGCTCGTAAAGGCCGTCCAAAAGCAGGCCGCCAAGGAAATTCACATTTCAAATTATTACCTTAGCGACGCGGGCCTTGAATTTGCCGACAAGCTTTTGGCGGCCACAGGCTTTGAAGGCGCCTACTTTGGAAACAGCGGAGCGGAAGCCAACGAGGCGGCCTTTAAGCTGGCCAGAAAGTACGGCTACCTTAACGGCGGCCAAAAGAGAAAAGTGATTTACACGCTAAAGCAGTCCTTCCACGGCCGCACGATGGCCACACTTACCGCGACCGGCCAGGACAAGTTCCACCCGGACTGCTTCGCCCCTTACGTTGAAGGCTTTAAGACAATTGCCGCAAACGATTGGGAAGCGATCAAGACGGCTTTTGACGACACGACGGCCGCCCTTATGATTGAGTGCGTCCAAGGCGAAGGAGGCGTGAACCTAATCGACCCCGAATGGGCCAAAGCCGCCGCCAAAGCAGCCCGCGCCGCCGGAGCCATCGTAATGGCCGACGAAGTCCAGACCGGAGTCGGCAGGACAGGCGCCTACCTTGCGAGCGACGCGCTTGGCTTTGAGCCGGAAGTCGTCACGCTTGCCAAGGGAATCGCTGGCGGAATCCCGATGGGCGCCTGCCTTTTTAGGGGCAAGGCGGCCGGAGTTTTCGCGGCCGGCGACCATCAGTCAACCTTTGCCGGAAACCCCTTGGCTTGCAGGGCCGCGATAACGGTTTTGGAAACTCTTCAAAAGCCGGGCTTTTACGAGCGCGTCCAAAAAGCGGGACAAAAAATCCGCGACGAAATTTCCTCTTGGAAAAATCCCCTTGTCGTCCAAGTCAGGGGAAAGGGCCTTATGATCGGCGTTCAAATAAAGGAAGGGGTGAAGCCCTTTGACATTGAGGTTGAATGCATGAAGAGCGGCCTTTGCGTAAGCACGGCCGGAAGCGACGTCGTCCGCTTTTTGCCGCCTCTTGTCATTAGCGACAAGGAAATCGACGAAGGCCTCAAGATTTTCAAGTCCGTCTTGGAGAAGTTCTAAAAGGCGTCCGTCATTGCCCGGTTTTGCCGGGCAATCTTTTTTTGTATTGCGGGTTGACAATTGTTGGCAACCCGCAAAACGACCTTGTCAAGACTTTAAGCGAAGCGTGTCTTGAAAAGGTCGTAACCTTTTTATCAATTCTTCATTTAAATCATAAAGAACAGCTAAAAAACGGAGGTTCTTAGATGAAAAGATTCACAAAAAACATAGTCGGAGCGGCTGTAGCGGCCGTCTTGTCGTTTGGCTTGATTTCATTTTCTTGCAGCGGAAAGGCGGGGGCGGCCAACGGAGCCAACACCGCTTTCGCCGACACAGTTCCGGCGGTGAAAATTCCCGCCGAGTCTTTGAGCGTCTTGGAGGCGATGCAAAACGTTTTCCGGTCGATTTCGACGCAGGTTTTGCCGTCAGTCGTTGAGGTTGACGTTACAGAAAAAAAGACGCGGCCCGCCAATCCCTTTGGCGACTTGCCGTTTAAGTTTTTCGGCTTTCCGGACAACGACGAGCCGCAGGAGTACGAAACCCAGGGCTTGGGAAGCGGCGTCATCATTCGCAAGGACGGAAAAAAATACTACGTTCTCACCAACAACCATGTCGCCGGAAGCGCGACCGAAATTTCCGTTAAGCTAAACGACGGCCGAAAGTTTGACGGAAAGCTTGTAGGCGCCGACGAACGCATGGACGTGGCTCTTGTTTCATTTGAGTCCGACGACGCGATTCCTTGCGCGACTTTGGGCGACAGCGACAAGGTTCAGACCGGCGACATTTGCTTCGCGATGGGCGCGCCTCTTGGCTACAGCCAGTCAGTGACGGAAGGAATCGTTTCCGCCACGGGCCGAAGCGGCGGACAAATCGGAAACATCAACGACTTTATTCAGACCGACACCGCGATCAACCAAGGAAACTCTGGCGGCCCGCTTTTGAACATTTACGGCGAGGTAATCGGAATCAACACGTGGATCGCAAGCCAGTCGGGCGGAAGCCAGGGCTTGGGATTCGCGATTCCGATCAACAACATAAAGCATGCCATAGACGAGTTCATCGCCAACGGAAAAGTCACTTACGGTTGGCTTGGAGTGAGCCTTGTCGAAATCCGCGACGAAATCAAGGAATCGCTTGGCGTGAAGGGAAAGGACGGAGCCTTCGCTTCGCAAATCTTCGTCGACTCTCCTGCCTTTAAGGGCGGAATGCAGGCCGGCGACTACATCATCGAGTTGAACGGCCGCGCGGTCAAGAGCGTAGACCAGCTTGTCCGCGACGTTGGAAGCTTGCCCGCAAACAAGGAAGCCAAGTTCAAGGTGGTTCGCGGATCCAAGGAAATGCCCTTAAACGTCATGATCACCGAGCGAACGAAAGAAGTTTCTTCTTCCACCGCAAAGTTGTGGCCGGGCTTTATTCCGGTTCCGCTTACGGACGACGTGCGAAAAAAGCTTGAGCTTGACAACAAGATTGAAGGCGTGGCGGTGACAAACGTTCAGGCCAAGAGCCCCGCGGCTTCTCTTCGCTTGCAGGACGGAGACGTAATCACTGCGGTCAACGGAAAGAAAGTCAAGAACTTGGCCGAATTCTACGCCGCTTTGGACCTTACAAAGACCAAGAGCATCCAGTTTACGATTGGAAGCGGAGCCGGCTCAATCACGACCGGAACCTACAGCTTTTAGTTGAACTGATGGAAAAAGCGCAAGACGCCGTTCCTGCCCAAAAATCGCGGGGCGGCGCGTTTCAAGAGAACATTAAAACTGCCAAAAAAGCGGCGCGCGTTAAAGCGCGTCTGCTATTGAAAGGCCTAAGCGCCGCCGAGCGGGAAGCGCAATCCCAAAAGGCGGCCGCTTCGTTTTTAAATTCTTCTATATATAAAAGCGCTGAATGCGTGGCGGCGTTTTTTTCGCTCGCCGAAGAGGTTGACGTTTTGCCGATAATCGCGCGCGCCTTTATCGACAAAAAGCGCGTTTTGCTTCCCCGCATTGTCGCCGGCTCAAACGCGATGGACTTTTACGAGCTGGCCGCGCCGGTCTTGGGCTTGCAAAGCCTTGCGTCCGCGCTCGGCTCGCAAACCGAGGCCAACGCTTGGGGAATCCGCGAGCCGCTTTCAACGCTTCCGTTAATCGAAAAAAAGGACTTTCCAGCGCGGACCGCGATTCTTGTTCCTGGCCTTGCCTTTTGCAAGGACGGCCGCCGCCTTGGCCGCGGAAAGGGCTTTTACGACCGCTACTTGTCGGAGCTGGTCGCGCAAAACGCGGCCTTCGCCGAGCGCGGAAAAATCTGCGGTTATTGCATGGCCACGCAACTTTCGGAAAACGTTCCGACCGAAGAAAGCGACGTCCGCGTCCAAGAGCTTTTTTGCGGCTAGGCCGCGCGCTTTTTGGGCCTTGCAAGGCATTGACAAATTTTTGATCTAGTGGAATAATGGCGAAACATGCGTTTTTAAGGAGGCATACTATGAAAAAGATTATTATCGCCCTTTGCGCGCTCTGCGCTCTTTCAGCCGCGGCATTCGCCAAGCCCGCCAAGGCTCCAAAACTAGGCGGATGGAAAGACATCGCGAAAATCGCTGACAAGAATGACATGGAAGTCGTTGAGAATTACAAAGACTGGTACGTGGCTAAATCTTCCGACGGAAAGGAATTCGCTTTTTACGCCATTAAAGATTACGCCGACCTTAAAGTTACGCTCGCAATGGCTTGCATTGACGGAGAGGTTTATTCAAGAACGACTTGCGTCGACAAAGAGGCAAACGCTCCGCTTCCGATATTCGCTCTTGGCGAGAATGACGAAAAATGCATTGTGGTCAACGCCGACAGCCTTAGCGTTTATTACAATGAAGAAGGAATTGTCATGTGGACTGAGGAATGCAAAGCTCAGCGCTCAAAGCTTTTGGCAGAACTGTCGCAAAAGTACGGACTTATAGCTCCCCAAAAATAAAATATTTCAGCGCTTTATTCAAATAAAAAGCGGTTCGCTATGGCAAGCATATTTTTCTCGCTTTGTCTGTCGCGGCCGCTTTCTTTGCGTCCAACCGGGCGCTTATTTTTTTGCCGCGTCGCTGTAAAGCTTGAAACGCTTTGAAAAGAAGGCTTCATAGACTGCGGCAAAGTCCGCCGCGCAAGCCTTTGTCACGGCCTCGTAGTCGCCCGCGGCCGCTTCCTTTGCGTCAAAGTTTTTTCCTTGCGCGCGGGCCTGGTCGATTTTCTTTGCCATAAGGCGCGCCGCGTTTATGTTTCGCTCCGTTCCCTCAAAAGCCTTTACAAGCCAAAGGCTTTTTATTTTTTCAAGCGCGGCGGAATCTTCAAGCTCTTCGCGCAATTTTAAAAGCGCTTCTTCAAGAATCGCGTCCGCGTCCGAAAGATACTGGACGTTAAAAAATGTGATCGCTCCAAAAGAAACAAGCGGGCTTTTTTCCTCGATTCGCGCGGACATTTTTTTGTAGCGGTCGGAGCCGGCAAATGCTTTTTGGCAAAGCGAATGCAATTCCAAAAGGAGCGCGTCAAAAAGCGCCGCCTCTTTTTCGTTCTGGGGAGCGCTAAACCAATACTGGACCGGGTCGGCAAAGTCCGTCGTTGGAACCAAGACGGCGGGGCGGGGGCCTGCCTTGTCGGCGCTGATGTCGGTCATAAATGTATGCTTGATTTTCACCCGCAAAGAATTTTTGGCGATCGGCTTTGCCTGCGCCAAAAGATTTTTGTCTTCCCAAGAGGGTGAAAGGCCGCCAAAAAGCTCGAGCGCCTTGTCCGACAATTTTTCAAAAGAAAAATTTCCGACGGCGATTATTTCAAGCCGGCCCGCGTCAAAAAATTTGGCGTAGGCTTCCAAGATTTGCGTGTAGCTTACTTTTTCCAGAATTTCTTGGCCGGAAGCGTAGAGCGCCTTGTAAAGGGGCTGTTTGTAAAAGGCCTTTATGCCGGCGGCGTAGAGTTGGCGGGGCATAGCCAAAGACTTTATTATTTGAGAGCTTTTGCGGCTGGACAAATACATGTCGGCTTCAACCGGAACGATGTCGCAAAAAATAAGAGCCTCGGCAAGCGCTTCCAAGGCCGCCCCTTCGTCTCCGGCAAGGCATTCAACCGTCACAAGAGCGCTTATGTCCTCGCATTGCGCGCTGACGTTGGCGGCGCTTTTCATTTGTCCGGAATCAATTTTTTGAGCGCAAACCTTTCTGGCGTTTTGCGCCAAGACGCTGGCCACAACTGCTTCAAGGCCGGGCTCTTTTTGCGCGCAATAGGCTTCTCCGCCTTTTATGTAAAGGCCAACGGCGCTTGTCGCGCGGTCGGGGCAAATCTTTGCGTGAAATCCGATGCCGTTTTGCATGCGAACGCTTTTCGCTCCGTCAAGCGTTTTTTGCGCGAAGAGCGGGTCAAAAACTCTGGGGCCTTCGCCGCCGCTCTCTTTTTCTTGGCCTTTTTTTTCTATTGAATTTTTTATCGCGGAGAACATTTCCTGCGCGTGCCAAGAGGCGTTCTTTGCGGTCACGCTTTGCCAGCCTGCCTTGTCAAAGGCGGACGCGAGGCTTTGATGGCTTTTGGAATTTACAAGGATAAAGACATAAGGCTCTTCGTTTTTCAGCGCGAATTTCAACTCCTCGTAGTCTTGCGCCATAATCCTTTGGCCGCGCGCCAAAAATCTTTGTACCAAGCTGGAGGCGTCTCCTTCCTGGCCGCTTTGCTCGTAGGATTTTTTCGCGATTCCGTCAACCGCCCAAAACTGAGACAATAGCTGCATAAAGCCGCGCGGATTTCCAGCCGCGACTTCAAAGTCGGTCAAAAGGAATTTTTTTGCCGCATCAAATTCTTCTAGCGAAAAATCGGCCGCCCTTTCCCTTAAGATTTTTTCAAAAAGCGCCGCCTTTTCAAAGTCGTTGGCCTTTGACTTTTCCAAAAGGCTTTGGATTATCAAGCGGCTCGACGCGTTTTTGTGCGCGGCGTCGGCGTTGATGTAGTCGCTTCCGCGAATGTTAAGCGAGGCTTCGCTTGTAAGCGCGGCCTTTAAGGACGAGTCGCGCTTGTTCAAGATGATTGCGGCCAAGTCGGCTTCTTCCATTGTAAGGCTTGTGTATTGGCAGACGACTTGCGCCATGTCGGGCGAAAGTTCCGGGTCGGACAAAACGAATTTCCTTTGCCCGCTTTGCGCGGCGTTTTCCGCATCGGACGGAACGAATGCCGGCCGCGGCGCGTAAGAGCCAAAAGTTTTTTCGGCCAACGAAAGCGCCGCCTCTTTTGTCACCGCTCCAGTCACAAAAAGCGCGGAGTTTTGCGGAGAGTAATAATTCCTTGCGATTTCCGTCAAAATCGATCGGGCTTCAGAAAGCCCTTGCTTTTGGAAAAGCGCGGGATAGATTCCGCTGTCGTGCTTCCAAGGGGCGGCGCTAAAGACGCGGGAGTCGATCGCGCTGTTTATAAAGCCTTCCGCGCTAAAGGCGTTTTGGGCCGCGCTTTCCTTGGCTTCCTTTAATTTTGTTCCCAATTCCTGGTCCTGAAAAAGCGGGGCGAAGGCGCAAAGGCCCAGCTCCCTAAAAATTTCCTCAAGCTGGTTGGGGCTTATGTCAATCGTGTAGCGCGCGCTGTCTGCCGCGCACTCGGAGGCAAGGCCGTCCAAAAGCCATTCGCCTGAGCCGTTTGAATAAATCCCGGCCTTTGAAAAAAGGCTGGCGTATAGCGGAGCGTAGCCCGCCGTTGAGGCGCTTTGGCAAGAAAAGCCCGCTTTCGCCGTGTATTCAACCCGGACAGTCGGAGCGGAAAAATCCTCGTAAACGCAAACGGTCATTCCGTTTGACAAGACAAAGCGCGAAAAGCCTTCCGGCATTGTCAATGCGAACAATTGGCTTTTGGCGAAAAGTGCGATGGCCAAAAAGAGAAAAGCGTTTTTTAATGTCGATTTTTTCATTTCTTCTATAATAAAGCAAGTTTGAATTGATTTCAATATTGCGGAAGCGGCTAAAGCGTGATATAATGAAAGTTATGGTAAAAATAACTTACGCGCAGAAAAAATCCGCGCCTTCGGCCTTTCCCAAAGAATGCATTGAAAACACCCGCGCCTTGACAGCCGCGGAAATAGAAATATTAAAAAAGAACAGAAACCATTCCGAAATTTCCGACTGGAGCAATGTCCTTGTAAGCAAAAAGGGCTTTGAACCCGATCTGGTTTACGGCTCGGCGTTTTCGGGCTTTGTCGTTTTGGGCCAGCTTAGGAACGCCAAAGTCAAGTATCACGATTTGGAGTTGGAGTGCGGAATCTACAATTCCAAGCTGCGCGACGTGGTCACTGGAAACGACGACGCGATTCACAACGTGGCCTACTTGGAAAACTACCGCCTTGGAAACGGCGTCATCCTTTTTAACATTCAGGAAATGTCGTGCACCA
>ODAI010678874.1_pt1 | contig 13980 bp, 12 predicted proteins | sample 1539321 | NCBI WGS metagenome assembly ODAI01 (sample SAMN02144231, study PRJEB22623) | gut metagenome | biome: sheep rumen | host: Ovis aries | place: New Zealand
ATTATATTAACACACTCCGAAGAGTTTGTCAACACTTTTTTTCATTTTTTTCAAAAAATTTTTAAAACCTTTTAAAAACCTTTTGAAATGCTGTGGATCGCTTGCCGTTATGCTTTGACATACGGGGCAGCTTCCAAAAAGACATGAGAAAAAGAAAAAAGGAAACCCACTTTTTTCTTTTTTGAATTAATTTTTGGAAGACCGGAGATGGAGGGATTTGAACCCTCGCGCCGCTTTCACGACCTACTCCCTTAGCAGGGGAGCCCCTTCAGCCACTTGGGTACATCTCCAAATTTTCAGCACTTGATTATTATACAAAAAATATCCGCGCTTGTCAACACTTTTTTTAAATTTTTTCAATTTTTTTCAAAAAACTTTCGGAAACGGTGATCTGCGGATTTTTTTCTTCTTATTTAAATACGTATTTATTAAATACGTATTTATTTTTTTAGTATAACATTTCCCAAAGGGGTCATTTTTATTCCCAATTATCCAAAAGATTTTTTATTCCGTCCTTAAACTCGGTTTTGGGTGTCCAGCCGCAGTCATTTTGCAGCTCGGTTATATCGGCGCAGAGGTACATGACCTGTTTATCCGCATAGGGCACGGCGCCCACATCTATTTTGCCGTCGGGTGCGGTCTGATTTTTTATTTCATATATATATTCTTTCAGCGGTCTTGCATTTCCGCTGCCTATAACATAGGTCTTGCCGTCAATGCCCTTATCGCCGAGAAGTGCGAAAGCCCTGCCAGCATCGCCGCCGTAGAGGTAGTCCCACATCTGTTCGCCTGCGGTGGTCTGCGGTGTTTCACCGTTTTTAAGCTTTGTGATAAGTGACATGACCATACTGTTTTTGCCGTCATTTTCGCCGTAGATACTCAATATCCTTGTCCAGATATGTTTTAAGCCGTATTTATGTGCTTCGACCCTTGTCATCTGACCTGCACAGAGTTTCGCCATGCCGTAGCCGTTTTCGGGGAACACGGGCGTATCGGGGCGCAGTTTGCCCTCTGCCCTGCCGTATTCCGCCTGCGAGCCTGCGCCTATAAAGGTATGGCAGCCGAAGCGTTTAGCCGCGCCGACCGCATCGAGAGCGTATCTCACATTCAAATTCTGAAGCTGCATATCGTTTCTTGCGGCACCCGTTGTACCTGCCCATGCAAAATGATAGAACACGTCCCAATTTTTGCCCGTGTCGTTTTGAACGGCATCAAGCCCGTCAAGCGATGTATACTTTACCGTGACAAGCGGCGAAACGGGGATATTGCCCGTTCTTTGGGATCCCTGTCGGCAAAAGACGAGCATCTCGGTATTGTTTTTTATAAGTTCTTTTATAAGCGCAGTGCCGATAGCACCCGTTGCGCCCGTTATAACGGCACGTTCCATTGTTTTCTCCTTATATTATATCATTCCGACAGAAAAGCCGCTTCATCTGGTGTTTTGATGATATAGTCGGCATTTTCGGCGGAGAGTTCCTCAAAACTGCCGTAGCCGAAAAGCACGCCGACCGACTTCACGCCGCATTGTTTTGCGCCGATGATGTCCTGCGCCTTATCGCCGACCATAACAACGGTATTTCTGTCTTTTATGCAAAACTTTTCTATTATATACTCTATGACCTCGCACTTTTTGGTACGTGAATTGTCAAGCTCGCTGCCGACTATGTCCGCAAAATACTTATCAATACCGAGGTTTTCAAGCACTCTTTTTGCAAACGGCGTCGGTTTGGAGGTGGCAACAATAAGTGTTTTGCCGCTTTTTATCAGCTTTTCGCAGAGTTCGGGTATACCCTTGTACAGGCTGCACAAAAGTATATTTTCGCGGCTGTAATGCGCGCGGAATATTTTTACGGCTTCGCCTGCTTTTTCATCGTCAAGACCGCATTTTTCCATAAAAGCGGCTTTAAGCGGCGGACCGATAAAGCTGCGCACGGTCTCTTCGGACAGTTTTTCAAGCCCCATATCCTCAACTGTCTGTCTGACGGAGAGCATAATGCCCTCGCCCGTATCGACAAGGGTGCCGTCAAGGTCGAACAAAATATATTTGTACATTTTAACTCTTAACTCCTCACAAACATAGGTATGAGCATATTTTCTTCCATTTCGGCATCATCGAGCGGCGGATTCATAAATTCAAGCGGCAGAGACTCCATCTGACCGTCTTTCCGCTTATACGAAACCTGCTTTGGGAACGCCGTAAGCCCGATAGGTGTCATTACCTCAACTATAACGGGACCGTCATAGGCAAAAGCCTCCCTGACCTTTTCGTCAAGCTCGGCATTGCTGTTTATGGTAAGGCTGTGAACGCCGAATGCCTCGGCAACGCGCGCAAAATGCGGCAGAGAAAGGTCGGAGTCCTCATTGCAGGCAACAAGATGCCCCGAAAAAATATTGGTCTGTGTAGCCTTGATAGCACCGTAGCCGCGGTTGCTCAGAACAAAGAGCTTTATGGGCAGACCAAGCCTGCGTATAGTCTCCAGCTCCTGTATATTCATAACAAAGCCGCCGTCACCGTTCACGCCGACAGTCATTTTGCCGCCGCTTGCAAGGCAGGCGCCTATTGACGAGGGCAGGCCGTAGCCCATTGAGGCAAGACCCTTTGTGCAGAAAGCACGCTGACCCTTTTTCACGCGGAAAGTCTGCATGGATATGTCTATGCAGCTGCCCGAACTGCCCGAAACATAGACCGTATCGGGACCCATATGTTTGGATATGGTCTCAAGCAGGCAGTAAGTGTTGACAAGCTCGGACTGTTCCCAATATTCGGGCTTGACGATGGGATATTTTTCTCTCATCTTCCTGCCGTAGTCAAACCATGCCGTGCGGTCTTTTTTCTCAATAAGGTGTTTGTTTTTGAGGATGCAGCGTATAAACTCCTTTGCATCCGCACAAATGGGCAGATCGGGGCGCACATTGGTCTTGAAAAGTTCCTTGTTGTCTATATCGACCATTATTTTATAAGCCGCCCTCGCAAAACCGTCAAAGTTGTAGCCCGTCTGCAAAAGGTTGAGCCTTGCGCCGATACTCAAAAACAGGTCGGAGTTCTGCTGCATAAAGTTTGCGTACCTGTGGCCGAGACCCCCGGGTCTGCCGAAGTAGAGAGGATCGTCCTCCGCAACAAGGTCTATGCCGTTCCACGTTGTCAGCACGGGGATATCAAGCTCTTTTATAAGCTCCTCAAACTCGGGTATGGCATCGGCAAGTCTGATGCCGTTGCCTGCAAGAATAACGGGTCTTTCGGCACGGTTGAGCATTTCGATGGTATGCAGCGCCTGTTTTTCAAGCCCCGTGTTTTTTATCTCAAAAGGCGGTGTGAAACCGATAAGTTTGTCCTCGTCTATCATAGTCGCCTGCACATCAAGCGGTATATCGAGCCATACGGGACCCTTTCTGCCGTGTACAGCCTCATAGAGAGCCTTTTCCATATGATAGCGTATCATCTGCGGGTCGTCTACGAGGGCGGCATACTTTGTTATGGGCTTTACAACGGAGATTATATCAAGCTCCTGCATACCCTGCTGGCGTATGCCCTGACCGTTTATCATGTCAAGGCGTTTGACCTGTCCCGATACCACGAACACGGGCGTGCTTTCAAGATAGGCGCCCGCAATGCCCGTAAGCGCATTTGTACCGCCCGGACCCGTTGTGACCATAAGCAGACCGATGCCGTTATTCACACGCGCATATGCCTCGGCAGCTATGGAACACGCCTGTTCGTGCAGGCAGGTGACAAACTTTATCTTTTTGCTGCTGCCCAGAGAATCGTTAAGGTGCATAGCCCCGCCGCCCGGCAGCATAAACATATGCTTTGAGCCCGTTTCTTCAAGTTTTTTTATGACATAATCGGATAATTTTATCATTTTCGTTCTCCCCGTTATTTTTGATCGTCAAAATAGCTTTCCGTCACAAATTCAACGCTGCGGCAGTGCTTTGCGCCGCGCCTGAACTCGGTGAACATTGAAAGTATCTCGTTGTTAAGCTCCTCCCACTTTTTGCCCGGGTTGAGCGTAGGCAGGAAGGGGTCGGCATAGCTTTCGTTATAGCCCGTTTTAAAGCCGTCAAAGCCTGCTATAGCCACCTTTTCCATACCGAGATAGTCCATAAGGCGCAGGCAGCATATAGCGGCATTGTCAAAATGCTCCCAGCCGCGCTTTATGGCATGGTCGAAGCCGATAATAAACTCGTTTTCGGACGGTTTTGTCTTTATGTTTGAAAGAAGTATCTTCTTAAAGCCCGAAAAATCCCTGCCCGTTGCTTTTTGTGCGTATTCGTAGCGCGCAGGGTTGACAAAGAACACATAATCGTAGTCATAGCCCCGCAAAACGGCATTTACGCCTATAACAAGGCAGTTTTTCTCTTTTATATATGCCTGTATCTTATCAAACTGCGAAACTGCGCTTTTACCGGGTGCAACAAGCAGGATATTCCTGTCCCTAAGTGCATTTTTAAGCGTTTCTGCCGCTGCGGTATCGTCGATATACCTGTTCTGATTTTGCAGATATTTTTCTTCAAGCAGGTCGTAATCGTATTTCTGCCTGTCCTCAAAGGGCAGGGAGTCTATGATATTGCGCATATCTTTTGCGCCCGTGCGGTGATTTTTGAGCAGATAAGCTATATTATTGACATGGCAGCAGTACATACCCGCGATAAAATACGGCGTGGAATAGCCCCAGCTGTATTTTTCCTTGAAATAGCCCATATAAATATCTATCGCATCCATTACCGCATCAAGGTCGTAATGTGCGCCGCATTTACGGTTAAGGTAGCTGACCACAAGCTCCGTTGTTGCGTTGCCTGCGCCCCTGCCCATACCGCAAAGGCTTGAATCCACGATAATGCCGCGTTTTCCGTTTTTGAGAGCATTTATAAAATGTATGCTCAGCGCAAAAGAAAGCTGCTGATTGTTGTGCGAATGGAAACCGAGCTGTATTTCGGGGTCAAGCTTTTCGTCAAGGATCTTTATGATGCGGTCAAGGTCCTCCTCGTACATTGCGCCGAAAGTATCGACGACCGACACCGAAACGGGCATTGCCCTGTTCATATCCTCCGCAAGTTCGCAAAGCTCCTCATCCGAATAGGCAAGCGTGTTTGCCGCCTGAAAAAAGACCTTGTAGCCCTTTTCGGCTATCTTCCTGCCGACCTCTATACCCTCGCGGTGCCTGCCGTGCGGAAAAACAACACGTATCGCATCTATCGTCCTGCCGTCACACTCGGGCAGATAGGAAAGGTCGTATCTGTCCCAGTCTATCATCACGGTATACGTGGTATGGCTGCTTTTTTTGCCCATATAAAAATCAAGATCGTCGGGTACGTGATAGAAACAGGTGCCCTCCTCATGCGGTGCGTTTTTAAGCCAGCCGCATTCAATTATATCCGCGCCCGTATCACGCAGTTTGTCTATAATGCCCCTTATCGCAGGGGTGCCGAAGCGTGCCTCCACTATATACGCGCCGTCGCGCAGCGTGCAGTCGAGCAGACTTATCTTTGCCATAATGTCACCTTCTTTTTTTATTGTGAAACTGCCTCGATAATTATTTTTGCCATATAGTCCGTCATTTCGTCCGTCATACCCGGGTAAACACCCACCCAGAACGTATTGTTCATAATAAACTCGGTGTTTTCAAGGCTGCCCGACACCCTGTAGGCGGAAGTGCCGCGTATCTCGTCAAAGCAGGGGTGCTTTATGATATTGCCGCTGAAAAGCAGTCTTGTCTGGATATTGTGATCCTCTATGTACTTGGTTATGCGGTTGCGGTCAAGCCCCGTTTCGGGTCTTACCGAGATAAGGAAACCGAACCACGAAGGCTCGCTGTTTTCGGCGGGTTCGGGCAGGATAAGCTTGTCCTTCACACACTCCAGCGCCTTGTAAAGCCTTGCATGGTTGTAGCGTCTTCTCTCTATAAACGAGGGGAACTTTTTCAGCTGCTCCACACCGACAGCCGCCTGCATATCGGTAACTTTGAGATTGTAGCCGAAATGGCTGTATACGTATTTATGGTCGTAGCCCTGCGGAAGCTCGCCGAACTTGCCGTCAAAGCGGTGACCGCAGAGGTTGTCTCTGCCCGAGGGACAAATGCAGTCCCTGCCCCAGTCACGGTAGGAAAGAATGAGCCTGTGCAGCAGAGGGTCGTTGGTGTAAACACAGCCGCCCTCGCCCATCGTCATATGATGCGGCGGATAAAAACTGCTTGCCGCAATATCGCCCCAAGCGCCCGTATAGCGTGTTTCGCCGTCTATGGTGTACTTTGTGCCGAGGGCATCGCAGTTATCCTCGATAAGCCATAAGCCGTACTTGTCGCAAAAAGCCTTTACCGCCTTAAGATCAAAGGGGTTGCCCAAAGTATGGGCTATCATTACCGCCTTTGTTTTTTCGCTTACTGCGCCCTCAAGCGCATTTACATCAATATTGTACTGCGGCACCGTAACATCGACAAAAACGGGCACCGCACCGTATTGCAGTATGGGGTTTATAGTTGTGGGGAAACCGCAGGCTACCGTAATGACCTCGTCACCCTTTTTTATCTGCCTTTCGCCAAGCTCGGGCGCAGTGAGCGCCATAAAAGCAATAAGGTTGGCGGAAGAACCGCTGTTTACAAGATGTGCGTATTTTACACCTATCCACTGTGCAAAGTTCTTCTCGAACTCGTCCGCAAACCTGCCCGTAGTGAGCCAGAAATCAAGCATCGCATCTGTCAGGCTCTGCATCTCCTTTTCGTCAAACACACGCGAAGCATAGCTTATGCGATCGCCCGCCTCAAAGGGCTTTCTGTTCTCCTTGAATTTATGATAATACTCGGCAACAAGGGCTTTTATGCACTCCCTCGCCTCCGACTCGTTTTTCCAATCAGCCATTTTCTCTTCCTCCGATAAACTCCCGTATCTGCCTGTCCGTGCAGGCAAGTATGTCTTTGCCGTTTATAAAGCATTTTGTCCACTCCACAGTTTTCTCTATCGCCGTATCGAGTGTCCATGTCGGTCTCCAACCGAAAGTGTTTTTTATTTTTGAGCAGTCCAGCTTCAAAAAATTCGCCTCGTGAGGTCCGCCGTCATACTTGTTCACCCATTTCAGACCGCCGCCCCAATGCTTTACAAAAAGCCCTGCAAGCTCGCCCGTTCGGAAACAGTCGCAGTCATCGGGGCCGACATTGTACCAGCCCGAATATGTCCTGTCCTCATACTGTTTCGCCGCTATCATAAGATAGGCGAAAAGCGGCTCCAGAACGTGCTGATACGGTCTTGTGGAATAGGGATTGCGCACCGTGATGTCCTCGTTTTTCATAGCCGCGCGCACACAGTCTGGCACTATCCTGTCATTCGCAAAATCACCGCCGCCTATGACATTGCCTGCCCTTGCGGTGGATATTGCGGCATCGGTGCCTGCAAAAAAGCTGTTTTTGTAGCTGTGTGTCACAAGCTCGGAGCAGGATTTTGAGTTAGAGTACGGGTCATAGCCGTCAAGCTCGTCATTTTCACGGTAGCCCCACTCCCATTCACGGTTGAGATACACCTTGTCGGTGGTGACATTCAGAAAAGAGCGCACGTGATCACTGTTTCTGACACATTCAAGTATATTCACCGTGCCCATTACATTCGTTTCGTAGGTATAGGCAGGGTTTTTGTAGCTGTCGCGCACAATGGGCTGCGCCGCAAGATGCAGCACTATCTCGGGTCCCGCCGTGTCAAAAGCCTTTTTAAGCCCGATGTAGTCGCGTATATCGCCTATAATGCTGTTTACATAAGTTTCCGTTTGCATTATCTCAAAAGCGGAGGGCTTTGTCGGCGGTTCGAGCGAATAACCCGTTACCTCCGCACCCGCAAGCGCAAGTATGCGGCAGAGCCACGCACCCTTGAAGCCCGTGTGTCCCGTCACAAAGACCCTTTTGCCCCTGTAAAAATCAATATCAAAATTTATCATTTGTCCCACACCTTCCACGGTGCCTCGCCCGACTCCCAAAGACGTTCAAGCAGGGCTTTTTCTCTCTGTGTGTCCATACACTGCCAGAAACCGTCATGCACATAGCCTTTCAGCTCGCCCTCCGCGGCAAGCCTGCGCATCGGTTCCTGCTCGAATATAGTGCCGTCATCCTCAAGATAATCGAATATCCTTTTGTTGCATATCATATATCCGCCGTTTATTATAGCGCCGTCATCATCGGACTTTTCACGGAAAGAAGTCACCGTGTTGCCGCCGTCTATGTCGAGGATGCCCTTTTGCTGTGCAAGACTGACCGCCGTAAGCGTAATACATTTGCCATGCGCGCGGTGAAAATCCGTAAGCTTTGCAATATCCACATTCGATACCGCATCACCGTATGTAAGATAAAAATCGTCCGTGTCGATATAGCGCTCTATGCGCTTTATTCTGCCGCCCGTCATGGTGCGCAGCCCCGTATCCACAACGGTAACACGCCATTTCTCGGAATGTTTGTCGTTTACGATTATCTTGTTGTCCTGCGTAAAATCAAAAGTTATGTCGGAGGTATGCAGAAAATAATTCGCAAACCACTCCTTTATAACGTGCTGCTTGTAGCCCGCACAGATAACAAAATCGTCCACGCCGTAATGCGAATATAATTTCATTATGTGCCATAAAATAGGCTGTTCCCCTATCTCCACCATAGGCTTGGGCTTGTACTGCGACTCCTCCGAAATGCGCGTACCGTAACCGCCCGCCAGAATAACTGCCTTCATCTTTTGACCCCCTTTTTCGATCTGTTTCAAATGAGTATAATTTACGTTTTTTTATGGTGGGGTTTACGTACTCTCTCATAAGAACCTCACCACAAGACAAATGCCGCGTTGCATTAGCCTCGCCTCCCCTTTTTCAGGGGAGGGGGACCACGCGCAGCGTGGTGGTGGGGTTTACGTACCCTCTCATAAGAACCTCACCACAAGACAAATGCTGCGTTGCATTAGCCTCGCCTCCCCTTTTTCAGGGGAGGGGGACCACGCGCAGCGTGGTGGTGGGGTTTACGTACCCTCACGTATATTCGGTATTCGCTTTTTTATCTCCTCATCTATCACTGCACAAACATCTTTAAAATGATAAATTATCTGCGGATTAGTAAATCTTATGACCTTTACGGACAATTTTTCCAATTCTTCTGTACGCTTTTTGTCATACTCTTCGCCCATATCCGAATAATGCTGTGAACCGTCAATTTCTATAACAAGTCCGGCTTTGGCACAGTAAAAATCCACAATATAGTTATTTATAGAACGCTGACGATAAATCTTTACGGGATAATCACGTAAAAAACTATACCACAGTTTTCTCTCCTGCTCGGTCATATTTCGCCGCAGTGCTTTTGAATTTGATTTGTTTTTGCCGTTGTAAATAAAACTGTTATAACATTTTGACATATATTAACTACTCTTATTTGTATTTACACTCGTTTGAGCATTCACAGCCGCTGCATATAAACCCCTCCACCACGCTCCGCGCGGTCCCCCCTCCCCTAAAAAAGGGGAGGCAAGGCTAATGCAACGCATTTTACTCCTCATCAAGTTTCAGCACGCTCATAAACGCTGCCTGCGGCACTTCTATATTGCCTATCTGTCTCATGCGCTTTTTGCCCTCTTTTTGTTTTTCGAGAAGCTTTTTCTTACGTGTTATATCGCCGCCGTAGCATTTCGCAAGCACGTCTTTGCGCACTGCCGAAATTGTCTCTCTTGCGATGATCTTATTGCCGATAGCCGCCTGAATGGGTATCTCGAACTGATGTCTCGGAATTTCTTTTTTAAGCTTTTCAGCCATTTTTCTGCCCTTGTCCGCCGCCGAATCCTCATGCACGATAAACGAAAGCGCATCCACGACCTCGCGGTTGACAAGCATATCAAGCTTAACAAGCCTTGACTGCTGGTAGCCTTTCAGCTCGTAGTCAAAAGACGCATAGCCCCTTGTGCGTGATTTCAGCACATCGAAAAAGTCGTATATTATCTCATTGAGCGGCAGGTCATATGTGATCACCGCCCTTGTTTCTTCAAGGTATTCCATACCGACATACTCGCCCCTGCGCTGCTGGCAAAGCTCCATTACCGTGCCGATATACTCGCTTGGCAGGATTATCTCCGCCTTTACGATAGGCTCCTCCATTTTGACTATGGTCGTCACATCGGGCAGGTCGGACGGGTTGGAAAGGTCGATAACATCACCGTTTGTAAGATATACCTTGTAGATAACGCTCGGTGCGGTCGTCACAAGGTCAAGATTATATTCTCTTTCCAATCTCTCCTGTACTATTTCCAGGTGCAAAAGTCCCAAAAAGCCGCAGCGAAAGCCGAAGCCCAAAGCAACGGATGTCTCCGCCTCAAAGTTGAGCGCCGCATCGTTGAGCTGCAATTTTTCAAGCGCATCGCGCAGATCCTGATATTTCGAGCCGTCGGCGGGGAAAATACCGCAGTATACCATACTGTTGACCTTTTTGTAACCCGGCAGTGCTTCCGCAACGGGGTTTGCGCAGTCGGTCACGGTATCGCCTATCTGCGTATCGCGCACGTTTTTTATGCTTGCGGTGATATAGCCTACATCACCTGCACGCAGGTCGTCCGTGGGGATATATCTGCCGGGGCCGAAAACACCTACCTCAACGGTCTCAAACTCCTTGCCCGTTGCCATAAAGCGAATTTTTGTACCTTTCTTCACAACACCGTCAAAAATGCGCACAAAAACGATAACACCCTTGTAACTGTCATAAAAGCTGTCGAAAATAAGCGCTTTCAGCGGTGCATCCTCGTCACCCTCGGGCGCTGGGATATTCTCGATTATGCCTTTGAATACATCGTCTATGTTCAGGTCTGCCTTGGCGGAAATAAGCGGCGCATTTTCGCAGTCAAGACCGATAATGTCCTCTATCTCCTTTTTCACGCGCTCGGGCTCGGCGCTCGGCAGGTCTATCTTGTTGATAACGGGCATAACTTCAAGGTCGTTGTCAAGCGCAAGATACACGTTAGCAAGCGTCTGCGCCTCAACACCCTGCGCCGCATCGACAACCAGCACGGCACCGTCACAGGCAGCCAAAGAACGCGATACCTCGTAGTTGAAATCGACATGACCGGGGGTGTCGATAAGGTTGAGTATGTATTCCTCCCCGTCCTCCGCCTTGTAGATAAGGCGCACGGCCTGCGATTTAATGGTTATACCCCTCTCGCGCTCCAGATCCATATTGTCAAGCACCTGCTCCTGCATCTCGCGCTCGGTAAGCAGACCCGTTTTCTGAATAAGCCTGTCCGCAAGAGTTGACTTGCCGTGGTCGATATGTGCGATTATACTGAAATTTCTGATATGAGATCTTCTGCTCAAATTTTTATCCTCCAAAAAATTATACTTGTACAATTTTATTATACACAATAACCGCCAAAAAAACAAGTCAAAATATGATCTGTCTGTTTTATGCTTTATAGACCCACTGTCCTCCTACCATGGTGCCAAGCACGGGAGCATCCTGTATATGCTCGGGGTCACATTTGGTGATGTCATCGCCAAGTACGACTAAATCAGCCTCCTTGCCGACTGTAATGCTGCCAAGACGGTCGTCGCACAGAAGCTGATATGCCTCGTTTATGGTGGTCGCCTCTATCATCTGCTCAATTGTAACACGCTCTTTTGCATTATGCAGGGTATCGGGACGACCCGGGAGCTGTCGGATAACCCCCTTCTGCATACCTGTCAGCGGATATGCGGGGTTCGTGACAGGGTAATCGCTTGCGGAGGTCACCACAACGCCCGCATCGAAAAACGACTTCATAGGCAGCTGGTTCTCCGCACGTTCCTCACCTAAAACAGCCGCTAGCATACCGAAGTAGTCGGGGTCCATATCAAACCAGTGAGGGTCGGTGGAAGCCACAACGCCCAATTTCGCCATACGCGGAATATCAGCCTTATCCACCACCTGCAAATGTGTAACGGCATCACGATAATCGTGCGGTCCGTTTTCTGCCTGTACCTTTTCGACAGCATCCAAAGTCATTGCAAGCGCACCGTCACCGATAGCGTGAACGTGTACCGTAAAGCCCAGCTCGTGCGATCTCCTGAACACCGCCGTCAGAGTTTCCATATCAAGACGAAGCTGTCCGCGGTGTTGGTGCTCTTGTGACCACTCATCGGTGTACGGCTCTTTCATATAGGCGGTCGAGGGATTGCCGGGCATCGTACCGTCAAGCTGTATCTTGATATTGGTCAGCTCAAACATAGGACCCTTTGTCCGCTGTCTTAACTCTGCCGCATGTTCGATCTCCGCCAGAGTATCATGACCTTTTGCCTGGAATACCTGATAGGCGGCATATATGTGCATATGCATCTTACCCTCCAAATCAAGCTGATGACAAGCCTCCGCGGCATTGTCTGTGCTGTCCCAGTTGATGATAGGGTCGAGGATCAGGGTCTCTCCGTGTGCCAGATATTCCTCCTGATAGTACAAAAAGCCCTCCTTGTACTGCTCTATCGAAAAAACGGTGAGCGGTTTCAGCAGATCCATTGCGCCCTCACGGAAAAAGCCTGCGGGGTTGCCCTCTTTATCGCGCACGATAATGCCGTCCGAGACATCGGGCGTGTTCCTGTCGATGCCCAGACGCTCCATAGCGGCATGGTTCACCCAATAGGAATGATGACCGATATCCGCAAGGACGATCGGCTTATCCGTAAGAGGGTCGAGCAATTCCGCGGTGGGACCGTCGGGTCCCATATCGGGTGTGGGTATGAAGCCTGCACCTTGAATAACATCAAGCTCGGGGTGATTTTCTGCAAATTCTTTGACTGCGGCAAGATGCTCCTCCAGAGTCCCGAAAGGATTAAGGTGTACCGTGAAGAGCGCTTCCGTTCCGCCCGGAGCAATATGACCGTGACCTTCTCCAAAACCGGGCAATATGATGCCGTTCTCATAGCGCAGTTCTTCTGTGCCTTCGCCGATATATGCCTTTGCGCCCTCTTCGCCGCCTACATAGACGAACTTGCCGTCTGCGATCGCCAAAGCTTCGGCTTTGGGCTGTTTCTTATCCACGGTGTATATATTTCCGTAAATAACCTTGTCTGCTTTCATAATTATTCCTCCTTTTGTTGTTTAATGATCTTGTATCTTAATTTTAACAAAAATCCACAAAAAATGTCAATAAATAATTAAAATTTTTGCCGAAAAATCCTTTTATTTTTAGCGCCGCCCTTATATTTCGGGTTATTTTGCACAAATCCGCAGACGACCGCAAAAAGAAGAGCTGCCTTTACTCCCATGGCAACGTAAAACCCAAACATTCCTGCCGCTCTCCTTACCCTGTGCTGCGCTCTGTATCTCTCCTGTGCTTTTAACGCCACGGATACGGATAAGCGATAGTCCGTATTGAACAACGATTTTTAAAACCGCACTCTCTGCCATAAAAGTGTGTGGGCGCAAGCCCCAAACCTCACTTCTCACACTCTTTATTTTTTATATTATTATATTATTATATTATTATATTCTTTTATAAGAGCCCCTCAACCGCCCTCCTGTTGCCCTCTTACTGCCCTTGTACTGCCCTTGTACCGACCTTGTACCGCCCCTTTCTTGTCCGTATGCTGCCCCAAAAACGCCCTGTTTAAGCCGATAAGACCCGTTTATGCAAAGGGGATTTTTATTGTCCTTTTTATTGCCCTCGATAATTATTTTTCCCATAAATGCCACTCCTTCCATTTGTTTTAAGAATACCAATAATATTCTTTGATTTTTCAAACATTACAGGCATCAAGTGCCAGCCTGCCGGCGCGCAGTAAATGGATCGGATGGCGGCTGAGCCGTCCGATCTGCATAGTGGAGCTTATGCGCCCCCCTACGGTCTTAACATATCACATAAAAAGTGACATTTACTGCCCGTTTTTCCGCAAAAAAAAATCGGGGCTGTCGCATTAAGAATATGATAATACTTAATGGTTCAGCCCCTTATATTGTCTATTTCCTGTTAAATGTAATTTTTTATTAAAGTAATTTTGGCGCCGCAGGCTTTAATCCGCAG
>ODAI010683574.1_pt1 | contig 13980 bp, 5 predicted proteins | sample 1539321 | NCBI WGS metagenome assembly ODAI01 (sample SAMN02144231, study PRJEB22623) | gut metagenome | biome: sheep rumen | host: Ovis aries | place: New Zealand
TGCGGCTCTGCTCGTTGATTTCGTCGATGGTGCCGATTTGCTGGCTGGCACCCTTCAGCTGCATCTCGTAGACCTTGCAGATGCCCGTGAGCGTGCGGTTCAGGTTCTCCATCTCCTCTGAGTCGCGCGTCAGGCGCTGGCTCTGCTCGCTCACCTTCTGCAGCATCTCGGTCAGCTTGTTCAGTTCCTCGACGTAGTTGCCCTGAGCCTCAGCCATGTCAGGCGTCTTCTCCTGCTGCTGCTCAATCCAGGATGTTCCGGCAGCACCGGATATTCCGACAGCTCCGGGGGTTCCGGATGCTCCAGATGCTCCAGCAACAACCACGCCACCGCCAGCCGTTCCCGTCTCCAGGACTTCTCCTGACTCTGTGTGGGCTGCGCCACCGCCGCTGCCAACAGCACCGCCACCACCAATAATGATGGTGCCGCCGCCACCGCCGACATAGCCGCCACCGCCACCATAGGCAGCCGCTGCGCCCATGCCAGCGCCTTCGCCTTGCTGGTCGTTTTCGCCACCGGCACCGGCACGATCACCCACGAATCCACCCTCGCCATTGACCACGACACCCGTGTCCATGCCCACATGGGTAGGCAGTTCGCGGCCATCGGCAGTCTTGTCGAACGGGCGGTCGAAACCAGAGATGAAGAACACCAGCACCTCAGTGCCCATACCCAGGAACAGCCAGAAGTTTGCACCCGGCAGGTGGGTCAGTTTAAACAGGGCACCCAGAATCACAATCGAGGCTCCCCAGCTGTAGGCGTAGTTCATGAACGTCTGTCCGGGAACGCTGTCCAACCACTTCTGCAAGCGGTAGATCACATTATATTTGCTGTACTGAGTCATCTTTATTTACGATTTACGGATTTATGGATTTACGATTTACGGATTTACGATTTACGGATTTACGATTTACGGATTTACGATTTACGGATTTACGATTTATGGATTTACGATTTATCTTTTTCCTTTCTTGCCTTTTCCCTTTCCATTACCCTTGGCCTTCTCGCTGGTAGTGTTTGCCAGCGAGCGCACACAGCGGAATCCGATGTACGAGCGCGGCTGGTTCTGGTATTCCCACGTGCGCCAAGCCGAGCGTATGTAGCTCTCGGGGTCCTTCCACGAACCGCCTCTCACGCTTTTCTTCTTCAGCTTGTAGGGATCCTCCAGCGCAGCCTTGTATTCCAACTGCGGATTCAGGTCGTTCATGGCATCCACACCGGCCTCAGTATAGATGGTCGATGTCCACTCAGCCACGTTGCCGGCCATGTCGAACAGGCCGTTCGAGTTCGTTCCGTAGATGCCCACCTTCGACGTAATCAGGTTGCCGTCTTTCGTGTAGTTGCCACGGTCGGGCTTGAAGTTCGCAAAGAAGCAACCTTCGCCGCTCTTCACCAGTTCGTTCTCCCAGGGGAATTCCGTCTGGTCCTTGCCACGGGCAGCAAATTCCCATTCAGCCTCGGTCGGCAGGCGATAGCGCTGCACGTAGCGTGCCTCAGCGCCCAGGCCCTTCAGCAGATAATCCGTGCGCCAGGCGCAGAAGGCGTTGGCCTGCTCCCACGTCACGCCCACCACGGGGTAGTCGTTGTAGGCGGGATTCGAGAAATAGTTGCGCAGGTAGACCTCGTTGTCGCTATTCTGGAAGTCGTTCACCCAGCACGTCGTGTCGGGATAGATATTCACGATGTACGTGTTCAGGAAGTCCCACGCACCCGTGAGTTCGCGGTTGATGGTCTGGCGCACGATGCGGCCCTCGTCGTCGATGTAGGCCGTGTCCTTCGAAATCATCACCTTCTCGTTCGGGTCCACCACCACGTCGGTGTTCAGGTTGCGCTCTTCCGCGTTCATGCGGTTGCGGCGCAGGGCAGCCGTCGTGTAGTCATACACCTCGTAACGATAATTCATCTGGGAGTAGTCCAGCAGTTTCTCGCCCGTCACGGGATTCGTCACGTAGAGGCTTTCGATGGCGCGCTGCTCGTCCTCGTTGGGCTTGCGTGGCAACGGTTTCTTCCAGTTCAGGTGTGGAGTCACCTCCTCGCCCTTCTCCTCAGTAATCATGTAGCTCTCGTCGCCACCATAGTTCGGATCAGCCAGACGAGTGCGGAGGATGGAGTCGCGCACCCAGAAGACGAACTGCTTATACTGCGAGTTCGTCACCTCCGTCTCGTCCATCCAGAAGCCATCCACCGAAATGTCTCTCACCGGAGTCTTCTTGCCCCAGAGCGTGTCCTGCTCGTCGATACCCATGCGCAGCCAGCCACGGCCAATCCTCGTCATGCCATAAGGCGATGGTTCGCTGAACACACGGCCACCGACGCCCACGACTTCACCGCCTTTACCCGACGACGAAGCCGTTTTCGCACTCATACAACCCACGAGAGCCAAAGTAACAAAGCAGCAAAGCAACAAGGTTCCGAACCCTGCCACTCGGCTTTGTCCTTTCGCGTTCAATTTCTTATTCATTGTTTCCATTATCATTGTTTTCACTTTGTTACCTTGTCACTTTGTTACCTTGTCAAAGAATCCTCACGCTCTGATGGCGGTTCCTTCCCTTCTTCACCAGGTTGATGTCCTGCTGAAAGCCCAGAAACAGCTCGTGCGAGCCATTGGCGGGATTGATGGCCGACGTGGAGAACTCGTAGCTGTAGCCCAGCACGAATCCCTGCACCTTGCCGCCGATGAGCACCGTCACCGACGTCATCGGACTGTACGTGGCTCCCAGATACATCATCTTGCGGTCGTTCTTATAGGTCAGTCGACCCGTCACGTCGGCACGCCACGCCACCAAGTCTGTCCTCACCAGAAACGAGGGCTGCACTGATAAAAACGGATTTCTCAGCTGAATATTGTATCCACCCGTCAAATAATATGTGCGATCCACCTGAATCTCATTCCGTTCGCCCAGGTGAACCAGGGGTGCCGTGACGTGAGCCACCGATGCGCCGGCATACAGCGGACCGCGCAGGTAGTAGAGGCCCGCCGACATGTCGAAGGCATTGCCGTCGCCTGTTGCGAATGCCGGGTCGCTGGAGTCCTCCAAGTCCAGTTTTCCTGTGTCAAAGTTCTCTGACAGCAAACCTGCCTGCACGCCCACGCTCATCTGGCCGCCCAGCATCTTGAATTTCGCCGCATACTGTGCCTGCAGCCGTCGGTGCGAGAACAGGCCAATCTGGTCGTTCATCAGCATGATGCCCGCACCCTGATACATCTTCATGCCATAGAAAGGGATGTCTGCCGAAGCATATGCCGTCTGCGGATTCCGCCTGAAGCCCGCCAGCTCAAGCGCATAGGCTGCCGTCACGTTCAGCACGGCCCGCTTGCCCACGGCAGCAGGATTGAACGACGGCTCCATGTCGAAATAATGACTGAACAGAGGATCGTATTGCGCACGAACCCCTGTGCTGGCCATCGCCAACAGCATCAATATAACCAATTTGCGTTTAAACACACCATTATAACGCACTTTGCACCCAATTTATTGCACGTCAATGCAAAAAATTCTCTGCAAAGATACAACTTCGCCACATCGAATTCAAGTTTTATGGGGGTATTTTGTGGGGTATTTGCCTGTTTTTCCTCCTTTTTCTTTCAATTTGCAAGAATTTCGCCCATTTTTCTTTCACTTTCCACTAATTTCCTTTAACTTTGCAAGTTAAATGTTAATGTCCAGCATCGCGACGATAGGAATCAAGAAAATAGTCAAACAAATTCATTACAAACAAACTCATCTATGAAGAAAAGTCTTTTTCTACTGATGGCCATGACTATCAGTATCGCAGCAAGTGCCGAGCCCATCTCCCGGCAACAGGCACAGCAGAGGGCGGCTGCCTTCCTAAAACAGCAAAACCCTCAGTCCACACTTCTCACCACAGCCATTGCCAAGGCGCCCCGAAAGGTGAACGGGCAGGCAGTCGGCGACCAGGCCTACTACTACGTGTTTAATACCGAGGGCAATCACGGCTTCGTCATCGCTTCAGGTGACGACGTGGCCATCACCATCCTTGCCTATAGCGACGAGGGCACGTTCGATGAGGAGAACATTCCGGACAACATGCGTGCATTCCTGCAAGGGTATGAAAGAGAAATCGCATGGGCTATTGAGAACGAATATAAAAGCAACCCTCTGGAAACTGGCTTGCCAAAGTTGAGTCTGCCGTTAAAGGCTCCCAAGAGTGACATTCCCTATATGGTGACTGCCAAATGGGATCAGGTATCTCCCTACAATACTGGAATAAAATATGGAAGGTCTGCCACCCAAACAACAACTTACACCGCTACTTACACGGGCTGTGTGGCTACAGCTATGGCACAAGTAATGTACTATTGGGCTAAAGTGAATAAAGTGAAAAACTTCGAACATGGCTCAACAGCAATTCCTGCGTACAGTTTTGATGTAACTAGCAATAACAGAACAACAACCTATTATGTTGGGGCAAAAAGTACGGTTTCGGCATTTTCATGGAGTAGTATGTCAGATGCGATTACAACTTCTTCGTCGACTACAGCAAAGAATGCCGTAGGCAAACTGATGGAGTATTGTGGAGCGTCGGTAAAAATGGAATATACGGCTAGTGGTTCTGGTGCTGCTTCAGAAGATATTCCTTCTGCCTTAATCAACTACTTCGGATATGATAAGGGTGCAAAACATGTCATGCGTAGCGAATATACGTCGGGCGATTGGGAAGAACTTATCTACCAAGAATTGGCTAACGGGCGGCCTGTATTGATGGATGGAGTCGATTTTGGAGAGTTTGTAGGTCACGAATTTGTGTGTGATGGTTATCAGGCCAGCACAAACAAGTTCCACATTAACTGGGGATGGGGATCGACATCACCCAACAGCAATGGTTATTTCGCCCTTAGTGCATTGGCACCTGGTGGAACTGGTTCTGGTGGTACTTCTACCTCGGAAGGTAATTATACACCTATGTCGGGTGCTGTTATTGGCATTCAGCGTCCCATTGATGACTCAGAGCGTGAGACGAGCAGTCTCGACCAGATGACTTTGGAATGTCTTTACGTCATCAGCCCTCGCACGGTTAATCGCGATGCACGTAGTCAGGGAGCAGATGTCAGACTTCGCGGCCTTGTGTTCAATACGCAGAGTGAAACCGTCACTTATCAATATGCGCTTGGAATCTATAATGAAGCGGGTGAGTTGGTTACTTACACGGGATATAGGGAGACCGAGGTGACATCTGGAGGTGGTTTTTATTTTAACCAGGATTTCTCTTTTGCTGCAGAATATCCCTATGGAACTTACAAGATGATTCCTATTTGCCGCGTAAAAGATACTGAAGAATGGTATCCCATGCAGGGTACATCTGCACACTATGTACAAGCTGTTGTCAGCAAAGAAACGATTGAATTCACCCCGTCCATGTCACTAAAATTTAATAGTGTGAGCTCAGAGTTCTATACAACTTATCAGGGAACAAACTATTACATCAATACGTTTAATGTCACTAATGATGGACTTGAGACTTTTACAGGAACCGGTTATCTTTTAGCTGATGATGAGCTGATTGGCTATTTTGACTCTAAGGACCTTGCTCCAGGAGAAACTGCCGATATCCAACCGGCTCCCAATTATTCAACCGTCAACATACAGGAAGCCACCTCAGCCGTTTATTTGTTAGGAGATGGATATGGAGTAGGAACGTATTTTGCTAAGAATTACGAAGATGTGGATTGGGACATTGATTGGGAAGGCGACATAGACAATAGCCTGAACTATTATCATGATACCTACAAAGCGTTGTTCACTCTCAACAATAAGGGTGACAAAGCCTATACTCACGACGTGACATTGACACTCTTCGAAAGTGGCAAGGATGTTTCAACGGGAACGACAGTCAAGAAAACCATCACTGTCCCCGCGAAGGGCAGTGTCGAAGTTCCATTTGAATTTAATGCAGAAACTGGTAAGACCTACGACTTGCAATTTAAATACTACGAGGAAAATGCAGAGGCAACTTACAAGCTAAGCGAAGTGTATGGTAATGATGAAGCAAGTTTCCTGTTGACAATGGCCAAAGGCATCTGTGTCTTATCTGAAGACGGCTATGCCATCTACAACGACAACAACATCAGCGGCACATTGGCTGTTCCCGACAGCACCTACTACGTCGATGCCCGCTACAGCGACAAGGCGGCAAGCCTCAGCGGCGGACGCACCAACACCATCTTCCTACTCAAGGAAGGCACCACTCGGCCTGAGGCTCTCGCCGGAAGAAACGTGGTGATTGGCTCTACAGCCGAAACCATCACCATCAGCGACGACGAGGAACTCTACACACCCGCCGACTTCACCGCACAGAACATCACCTACAAGCGCACCTTCGACGCTGGCTGCGATGCCGAGACTGCCAATTGGTCGACCCTCATGCTGCCTTTCGATGTGCAGAGCATTTCCTGCGGCGAACAGACGCTCGACTGGTATCGCAGCTCTGAGGATGCCGACAAGAACTTCTGGCTCATGGACTTCACATCTGAGTCCAACGGCGAAGCACAATTCACCTATGCCGAATCGCTCCAGGCCAACCACCCCTACCTCATCACCGTTCCCACCAACGCCTGGGGCGAGAAGTGGAACCTCGTGGGCAAGGAGCTGACGTTCTCAGGACAGAATGCCGAGTTCAAGGCCGACATGCCCAAGGGTGTCGTCGACCGTGGCGGCAAGTACGACTTCATCGGGCGCACCTACCTCACCGGGCAGGCCGACAAGTACGTCATGAACGAAGCTGGGTCGGAATTCGAATTTGTCTCTGACGGATGGATGTTCTACGCCTTCCCCTTCCGTGGCTACTTCGTGGCCTACTACGACCTGGGCGAAGAGTCGAACGTCGTCCTCTCAATGCCTGCGCCCACACCCACCGCTGCCACCGCAATGCCGGGCGACATCAATCGCGACAACTCGCTCACCATTGCCGACGTGACGGCTCTGGTGAACATCATTCTGAGCAAGGCCACCGACGAAGACAACTACGACCTCGAGGCTGCCAACGTTGACGGTGACGAAGTCATTTCGGTTGCCGATGTCAACGCATTGGTGAACCTGATTCTTGAGAAGAACTCCGACAATTCCGCTAAGCCTTCACTGGCAAAGGCCAACGTGCTGGCAAAGGCCGACAGCCAGAAGGCAGCAGCCAGAATGATTGCCAGTTCCAACGGCAAGATGCTCGGCACCGACCTGAGGCTGCCAAAAGGCACACACGCCGAAAACAGCAAGAAAATCATGGTGGGGAACCGAAAGTCTGACATTCAGAAACTGAAGTAACCCCGTCTCTCCCGTCAAGAACCGAAAGAAGCCCCCAGGCCTGCTGACCTGGGGGCTTCTTTCGGTTCTCCTATCCGATCACTTAGCCAGGATGAGGTTCACCAGCTTCGTGACGTCGGCGATGGTGATGCCCGTGTCGGCATTCACGTCGGCGGCATCATAGTCGTAGCCGTCTTCGTCGGTGGCCTTGCCCAGGACAATCTTCACCAGAGCCTTGACGTCGGCAATGTTCACCACACCACTGCGGTCGACGTCGCCTGTGAGCGTCGAGACACCCGACAGGCCGATGACAACCGGGGTGGCACCTGCGCTGCTGAGCGTGACGGTGCCGGTGAACGTTCCGCCGGTTGTCGGCGTGAAGGTCACGCTGACCGTCTTTCCCTCCTCGGCGTCGGCAATGCTGATGGATTCAGGATCAGCCGTAAAGACGCTGTTCTCGTCGCTGATGCTGACGCTGACGGCCTCCTGCAGGTCGGTGGCCAGCACGTCGAACGTCTTCGTGACGGGCACTCCTGCGCGGGTGCTGAACTCCATCTCCTCAGTGTCGGCAATGATTTCCGGATCGGCAACATCTACGGTGATTGTCGTCTTCTTGTAGAGGTAGATGCTGGAGGCACTTGTGTTTATGCTGAAGCCGTTGTTGTAGGAGAGATAATAGGTTGATGAATACCAGCCACCACCTGACGTATACGAAAGCCGATTGTTCGTGCCATTCCAGCTCCAGTTTGTCGAACTTGTGCTGATACTAATGCTGCGAGAGTAGCCGCTTGTCTTTACCCCTACGTAGTACGAGCCATTCTTGAACGTGTAGCCGCTGGCTGTTGTCCAAACAGATGTCTCGTCTACATCCTCTGCATTGATGTAGGCTGCTGTGGAGAAGTCGTCGGCAGCATTCACGGTCACCCCATCGCTGGCAACTGTTGTGCCGCTGTGACCCAGAGCGTAGCCCGAACCTGCCGTGTTGCGGCTCACGATGAGATACTCCTCACCGGCCGTGAGCATGTTGGTCAGCTGGTAGACGGTCTTCGTGATCTGCTTTGGTTTGGATGTTGCAAGGAGACTGATGGTCAGGGTTTCGGCTCCCGCACTGGTGAGTGTGATGGTGCCCTCGTAGTCGCCCGTCTTCAATGGAGCGGTGAAGGTGACGGTGAGGTCCTTGCCGCCTTCGCCCTGCACGTCGGCAGCGCTAAGGGTTACCGGGCTGACCGAGAAGCCTTCACCCTCTACGGCCACGGCGACATCCTCCGAGAGGAATCGGCCAGAGATGTTCAGAGTCTGCGTTTCGGTTTCGCCCTTGATGGCTTCGAAGGTCATGACGTCGTCGCCGACCGTCAGCGTGGGCACGGGTGTCGTGGCCGTTCCGTTGAGCGTCACGGTGATGTCGTCGGCACCCGGCGTGGCGAGTGTCACGGTGGCGGTGTAGCTGCCGACGGTTGTCGGTGCGAAGGTCACGTCGATGGTCTTCCCCTCCTCGGCATCAGCCTTCGTGACGGTCGTCGTCGAGAGGCTGAACACGCCGCTGGCATCGCTGAGCGTGGCCGTGACGCCGTCCTTCAGGTCAGCACCAACCACTGAGAACGAGCCAGCTGCCGTGAGCCCAGCCTCGCAGGTGAGCGTGACCGTTTCCGGGTCAGCGATGAGTTCCGGCACGACCACAGTTCCCTTGATGTTGACGTAGACGTCGTCGGCACCAGCACTCTTCAGCGTGAGCACAGCCGAATTCTCGCCCTGCTCAGTGGGCTTCCAGGTGATGGTCACGTCGGCACCGTTGGCGGCAGCCGACTGCGCGATGCTGCTTTTGTCGATGCTGAACGAGTTGTCGCCGCTGATAGTGGCCGTTACGCCAGCCTCGAGGTTCACGCCCGTCACGGTGACCGTCTCCGTGTAGGTGTCGCCGACGTAGCCCGTCATTGCGACTTCCTCCGTCGACACGTTGATGGTGGGCTCGCTGGTGGCACCCAGGATATACTTGATGCCGGCCAGTGCGTCGATCTTGCCCTGTCCGAAGTGGGAGGCGTTGGCACCCGTGGTGGTGAAGGCGTCGTTGATGGCCGTCTCCTTCATGATTTGCTTCACGTCGTTCACGGTCAGGTTCTTGTGCTGGGCATTCTCGTCCAGCGAGGCCTGCAGCCAGAGGGCCACGATGCCGGCTGCCGTGGGCGTGGCCATCGACGTGCCTTCCATCATGGCGTAAGGGTTGGTCGAGCTGTTCACGACGAGGTCTTCAGAGCCATAATAGCTATAGTCGTCTACTGAGGCCGTGTGGTTATGGTTCACGCCGGCTGCCAAGCGGGCACCTGGGGCTGTTATCCACGGATACTGCAGGCCTGTGGGGCTCTCGTCAGCGGTGGCATAGCTCGAGAAGTAGGCAATGTCGCCCAGGGTGTATTCATCGGTCATGCTGTGCGACGTGCCGTTGTAGTCCTTCCAGGTGTTGCTCGTCACGTAGGCACCAATGGAAATGACGTTTGGAATCATCGCCTCGTCGCTCACGCTCATGTCGTCGCTGCCGGCCTTCCAGTTGTAGCCGTTCGTGGTCAGGTAGTCTGTGAAGTAGCCGTAGGAGCCGCCCCAGATGTCGACCACCGAGCTGCTCGCTCCGCTATACGGATAGACCTGGATGGCCAGGGTGTAGTTGCTCTTGTAATAGGTAGAGCCGTTTTTCGTGGTCGTCGAAGTGCTGCGCGAGGTTATGCCATTTGAAGAATAAAGCAGGATCTGTGTCTTGTCGGAAGTCACCTGGTCATAATAGACGTAAAGCGACCCGCTGTAATAACTGCTCAAGCCGCTCACGCTTCCCTGTTGGGTCATGGTGACACTGGTTTTTACTGCGCCAGTGGAAGCATCAAGGACAAAGATTTTCACCGCCAGCTTTGTGACATTGGTGTTGCGGGCCCATGCGTTGGCAATGATGCCTTGATAGAAATAACCACCATCAGTGTTGCTGTAGGTTGCGGCGCGTAAGATAGTGCTGAGGGGGTTGGCACTTGTGGCCGTTCCGCTGACGTGGTAGCCTCCGCCCTCGCCGTCCTTCGACTTGCCACCGTCGTTGGAGGCTGCGAAGAGCGCCACACGGTTGGGATGGCTGTCGCCGAAGAGCGAGTTGTAGACGTCGGCCTCGTCGCCCGTGCCGTCGTGCGGGCCAATCTGCGAGCCCCAGCTGTTGCTCACCACGAGCGGCTTGCCCTGCTGGTCGGCGTAAGTGCACATGTTTTTAACGGCATTGTCGAGATAGGTGCTTGACAGACCGTTGATACCGGCCAGGTAGAGGTCGGCACCGGGAGCCATGCCGCCGTAGGTGGCGTTGGCATGGTCGTCGGTCACAGTGACGGTTGAACCATTGACTATCACGCTCGAGCCACCTGCCGTCGAGGAGGTGTGGGTGCCGTGGTCTCCGGTATTGTCGTCGGTCAGCGAGCTCGTGATGCTGCTGCCGGTGTAAGTCTTGGCCGACGAGCCGTTGTAGACGTAGGCTTGCTTGATGCGCGAATTGCCACTCTTGTCCTTGAAGGCGATGTGGTTGAAGTCGATGCCCGTGTCGATGATGCCGAGAATGACGCCCGAGCCGTCGTACTTGCTCTGCAGTCCGGCCGAGATGGCATCGGTCGAGAGCGTCAGCGCGTCGTCGGCGTTTGTGGCCTGGCGGGCTGCCTTGGTCATCAGCTTCTTCAGGGGCGAGACGTTGATGCGCTTCACGTTGCTCAGGGCCGCCACTTCGCTGATCTTGTCGACGGGAATGAGCGACGTGAACAGCCCGTTGTTGAATTCATTTTGCAGAATGACGCCCTTGGCCTCCACCTCGCTCTTCTGGCTGGCGTCGTCGAGACGCAGGTAGGCGGCGATGTAGGCCCGCCCATCGATGGTGTCGGGGGCAGCATAGATGCGGCCGACATTCTTGCCTTTCCGCATTTGCCACGACTTGTCCAAGGGAATCAGGTCGAGTTGCTTCTCGGCCTTGGTGTCACGCTCTACGCTGAAGTTTCCCTTCAGTTCGTCGAGGAACATCTGTGTGGTGACTGAGAATTTCTGACTTGCGTCGTCCTGAGCAAATGACAGCACAGTGGATGCTGCCATGACCAATAGAATCCAAAACCTTCTCATCTTCAATTCTTTTTTTAATACTCTTAAATGTTTTTAGTTGCCAATAGAATTGCGTCGTGCGCCTTCTGATTTTTTTTAATGTTCACGTGCGCGTAATGTTGTTCTCAATATCGTGTTGAAAGCCATTGCGAACCGTTAACAAGCTGCAAAAGTAGCAAAAAAGTTTAAAGCTGAAAAGAAAATCGGTAAAAAAAGTTTCAGTCTGTAAGAAAATTTGTCAAATTCCGGGTGTAATTTCTTTTTCTTGACTGAAAAAATTTCCGTGAACGGGCGCTGCTGTCGGAATCTTTTACATTTTAACACTCCGATTTAACATGATGCTTGCAAAATTCTGCACGAAAGTTTTTTTCGCCGGAAATAATGCGAAAATGAGCGATTTTGCAAACTATTGATAATCAACCTGTTATGAAAACTGTCAAGATTTCTGCTGATAAACTCAATGCTTTTATCGCATAAGAGCATTGCTTTTATCCAACGAAACGCATGCTTTTGAGCGACAAAACACATGCTTTTATCACCCCAAAAACGCGAAAATCGAGCCATTTTGTCAAATCGCTTTACTTTTACCTGTTACCTATTGCCTAAAACCCATTACCTAATCGCTTCCGACGCATCTAGATGGTGGTGCGAAGACGACAAAAAAATCTTCTGAAATTTAACAATTGCCGCCGCGATTTAACATTTGTTATCATGCAGGTAAAATAAGGGGGATGATTGTGACCCTTCGGGGCTCAATTGTGCCATCTCCTATATTATCTCCGCTGTTTTTTTCTGTTTTTGATGTTTTCTTTTGCTTTTTAAAGGCGCGAAGCGTATCATTATCTGGGCCATCTCGCACCTCCTACACAAAAAAAGCAATTTCATCGCATTTTTTTCACGGGAAATGAGTACCTTTGCCAAGGCATGTGGCAACACTGCCATCCCTGACTAGCAATACGAACAAACAAATGGACTTATACAGATTGTTGTGCGCTTTCGTGACGGGCACTTTGCTCTGCCTCCCGTTGCTGCTGATGTTCCTGCGCGTGCCGATGTCGGCAGAGTGGCAGTCGTTCCGCAGGGCAAAGGGTTTCACCGCGCTGGCGTGCACCGCCCTGAGCATCGCCTACGGCTCATCGGCCTTGATGGGCTGGGTGTTCGGCGTGCCCGTCCTGCTCGTGTGGTTTGTGGTGGCCAGCCTCCAGGCCATCCTCTTCACGTTCACCTGCGTCATCTTCGTGGCCCCGCAGACGCACATGCGCCGCCTCATCCTCTGGAACCTCATTCCCATGGCCTTGCTCACCTTGCTCATGGCGTTTGCCTTCAACGTCTCGCCCAGCTGGGGCAGGGCCCTGCTGGTGGCAGCCGTGGTGTGCTACCTGGTGCAACTCGGCTTCTACACCCGCTATTTCATCACCGTCTATCGCTCCAACATCAAATACCTCGAGGAGGTCTATGCCGACGACCTCGGCTCACGCCTTTCGTGGGTGAAGCAGTTGTTCTTCTCGGCCCTGGCGGTAGGCGTGCTGGCCGTGGCCGTCATCCTGCTCGCCGACCAGACGCTCGATGTGCTGTTCGGCCTCGTCGTGACCATCTACTATACCTATGTGGCCATCAGCTTCATCAACTACATGTCGCGTGCCGCCTTCGTGGTCCACGCTGCCGGTCTGGCTGAGGAGCAACCACTGCCCTCGCCTGCTGCCGACACCACAGGCTCCTCTCCAGTAAACGATCAGGAGAAAGCCACGCCCGCTGCTGCCGACCTCGACCACGTGCGTGAGGCCGTCGACCGCTGGGTGGCCGCCAAGCACTATCTCGAGCCCGACATCTCGGTAGAGGAGATTGCCCAGCAGATGGGCATCAGCCGCCAGACGCTCAACGACTATTTCGCCACCGTCCTGCTGACGCCCTTCCGCTCGTGGCGCATCGAGCTGCGCATCCGTGAGGCCCAGTGCCTGCTGGCCGCCGACCCCGCCATCGCCACCGGCGAGCTCTGCACCCGCTGCGGCTACAACGACCGCTCCAACTTCCACAAGCACTTCGCAAAGGTCACCGGACAATCGCTGGCAAAGTATCGGGATGCCATGCAGAGACGATGAAGGCAGCTCTTCACCGGATGCCCCTAATTATTGATGTTCAAAACAGGCATCAGCCTTCCTCCTCTATTATTATATTCAAGTTTCGATTAGGCATCTCATTTGCCTCCTGGGCAGCCCCCTCTGCCCGTGGTATTTTTCCGTGTTGGGAGAAATACCACGGGCATGTGTATGCGCGCACCTTTGTTTCTTTGTAATTTTGTGTCGAAAATAGTAGGTCGTTTTCTGTTAAGCCGAAGGCAACGTCAGCCTTGTTTGGGCCATGCTGAGGCGAGAAAGCGCCTGTCGGCCAAGTTAACAAAAGGCCTGCCGACTACTGGAAAACTAATGTTCAGCACACACTTAAGGTGTGTTCTATTAATTAATAAATTCTCTATGAATTATCTTTGTTTGCTCTTGCCTCTTTCCGGCATCTTTTGTTCCAAGTCCTTGGGACGTAGCCCGCTACGCCCCGGCGGCCTTGAAACAAAATCTGTTCGGAAATAGCCTAAGAGCAATTCAAAGCTAATTGATAGAACCCACCAGAA
>ODAI012423428.1_pt1 | contig 13979 bp, 12 predicted proteins | sample 1539321 | NCBI WGS metagenome assembly ODAI01 (sample SAMN02144231, study PRJEB22623) | gut metagenome | biome: sheep rumen | host: Ovis aries | place: New Zealand
ACTACATAGAGCGGCTTTTTTTTGGGGGGCAAAGAGGCCACACCCCCGAAACGAAAAAGAAGACCCGCGAGACCCCCCGGCGCCTCGGCTAAAAGCCGAACCTGGCCGGTCTCGCCCTTGCCGCGCAGAAGAAAAAATGCCGGCTGGGCGTCATCCTGTTCGGTCCGGACAATCCCTTCTTTGACCGGGTCCTGGCGGGCGTCTCCGAGCAGGCAGCGGCCCTTGCGGAATATGACTGCGCCGTGCTCATCCGGCAGGTCTCCTTCGACGCGCAGGCGCAGCTTGACGCCATCAGCGAGCTGGCGGCGGAGGGGATCCACGGCCTCGTGCTCACGCCCTACAACGACCCCGCCATCCGGGAACGGATCGACCGCCTCGCCGACGAGGGCATCCCCGTGGTCACCACGAATACCGACATCGAGGGGAGCCGGCGCATCGGCTACGTGGGCAGCAACTACTACCGGGACGGCCAGACGGCCGGCGGGCTCATGCGGCTGGTCACGGGCGGAAGGGCAAAGCTCGGCATCATCTCGGGCTCATCGAGGGTCCTGTGCCACACGGACAGGATCGCGGGCTTTACCGAGGTGATCCGGAGGACCGCGCCGGGGATCGAGATCCTCGATACGCTGATGAACCACGATGACGAGGCGGAAAGCTACGCGGTGACCTCCCGCTTCCTGAAGGAGCATCCGGAGGCGGACGCGGTCTTTTTTGCCGCGGCGGGCCTCGGCGGCGGCTGCAGGGCCATCCTGGAGAGCGGCCGGGCGGAGGGCATCCGCATCATCTGCTTCGACGCGGACGAGACGCATCGCCCCATGCTGGAGAACGGGCTCATCAGCGCCTCCATCAGCCAGCAGCCCATGCGGCAGGGCTCTCTCCCGCTGCGGCTGCTCTTTGACCACCTGACCACGGGAAAGCTTCCGGATCCGGAGATCAGCTACGTAGACGCTGCGATCAGGATTCGTGAGAACCTGTGATCAGCATTTCCGATTTCACAATCCGTACCGGTTGTGGTATAGTACCGTTAGCTTCGTGCAGAGAAAGGTATAGTTATGTCAGAGATCCTCATTGAAAATCTGTCGAAGACGTTCGAGACGGCCGACGGGACCGTCGAAGCCCTGAAGAACGTCTCGCTTTCCATCGAAGAAGGCGATATTTACGGCATCATCGGCATGTCGGGCGCGGGCAAGAGCACCCTGGTCCGCTGCATCAACTTCCTGGAGGTGCCCACCGAGGGCACGGTCACGGTCCGCGGCAGAAAGCTCAGCGACTGTACAGAGAAGGAGCTCCTGCTCATGCGGCGGGACATCGGCATGATCTTCCAGAGCTTCAACCTGCTCATGCAGAAGAACGTCCTGGAAAATGTCTGCTTCCCCCTCTACATCCAGGGCAAAAAGAAGAAGGAAGCCAGGGAAAAAGCCCTCGGGCTGCTTGACATCGTCGGCCTCAAGGACCGCGCGAAGGCCTATCCGGCCCAGCTCTCCGGCGGCCAGAAGCAGCGCGTGGCCATCGCCAGGGCCCTCGCCTCCGACCCGAAGATCCTGCTCTGCGACGAGGCGACCAGCGCCCTCGACCCGCAGACCACCTCCTCCATCCTGGAGTTGCTGCGCAGGATCAACAATGAATTCAGGATCACGATCGTGGTCATCACCCACCAGATGTCCGTGGTGCAGGAGCTGTGCACCAAGGTGGCCATTCTCAAGGGCGGCGAAGTCGCGGAGTCCGGCCTGGTCTCCGATATCTTCGCTCATCCGAAGACGACGGTAGCCCGCGAGCTGATCATCCGGGACGCGAACCCCGGATCGCGCTCCTTCGATACGAGGGAAAAGATCCGCCACGGCGAGAAGATCCGCATCGTCTTCTCCGAGACATCCTCCTTCGAACCGGTCATCGCCAACATGGTCCTGACCTTCGGGGAACCCGTGAATATCCTCCGCGCCGATACCAAGAACATCGGCGGCATCGCCCACGGCGAGATGATCCTGGAGTTCGACAAAGACAGCACGCAGACCGCGCAGATGAAGGAATACCTTCGCTCCCGCGGGCTCGCTGTAGGGGAGGGTATCGAAGATGTGGAATTCTAATACTGTAAACATGATTCTGGAAGGCATTGTCGAGACGCTGCAGATGACGGTCATCTCCACCCTGCTCGGCTACCTGTTCGGCCTGCCCCTGGGCGTGCTGCTGTGCGTCTCCGACAAGGACGGCTTAAAGCCGAACGCCATCCTGTACAAGATCCTCGACGTGATCACGAACATTTTCCGGAGCATCCCGTTCCTGATCCTGCTCATCCTGATCATCCCGCTGACCCGCCTGCTGGTGGGCAAGAGCTACGGCACCGCGGCGACCATCGTGCCGCTGACGATCGCAGCCATCCCCTTCATCGGGCGAATGGTCGAGTCCTCCTTAAAGGAGGTCGACCGGGGCGTCATTGAGGCGGCAAGGTCCATGGGCGCTTCCACCTGGCGGATCATCTTCCGCGTTATGCTGGTGGAGGCAAGGATCTCCCTGATCTCCGGCGCGACCATCGCGACCGGCACCATCCTCGGCTATTCCGCCATGGCGGGTACCGTGGGCGGCGGCGGACTCGGCGACATCGCCATCCAGTACGGATATTACCGGTACCAGTCGGACATCATGATCGTGACGGTCGTCCTGCTGGTCCTGCTCGTTCAGCTGTTTCAAACGGCCGGCGCCTTCATCGCGGGCCGTCTGGATAGAAGGAAGTAGTCAACGGTTTTGCGGCCTCAGGCCGCCAAAGAGGAGGTTTATGATGAAGAAACTGACAGCAGCACTGATCACCGGTATTGCGGCGCTTGCCCTTACCACCGCAGTCTTCGCTGACGACGACACCACGATCAAGGTCGCGGCCTCCGCCACCCCGCATGCGGAGATCCTGGAGCAGGCAGCCCCCATCCTTGAAGAGCAGGGTTACACCCTCGAAGTCACGGTGTTCGAAGATTATGTCCAGCCGAACAACGTAGTCGAAGCCGGCGATTTCGACGCCAACTATTTCCAGCACATCCCCTACCTTGAGAGCTTCAACGAGGAGCAGGGCACCCATCTGGTAAACGCCGGCGGCATCCACTACGAGCCCTTCGGCATCTACCCCGGAAAGAAAGCCGATCTGTCTGAGCTGGCCGAGGGCGACGACATCGCCATCCCGAACGATACCACCAACGAGGCGAGAGCCCTTCTGCTCCTGCAGGACAACGGCATCATCACCCTGAATGAGGGCGCTGGTCTGACCGCGACGGTCAACGATATCGCCGAGAACCCGATGAACATCAACATCGTCGAGCTTGAGGCCGCGCAGGTCCCGCGCGCCGCGGCCGACGCCGCCTTCATCGTCCTGAACGGCAACTACGCCATCCAGGCAGGCTTCATCGTATCCAGGGACGCTCTGGCCTACGAGGCTGGCGACTCCGAGGCTGCGAAGACCTACGTGAACGTCATCGCCGTCAAGGAAGGCAATGAGACCAGCCCGAAGATCCAGGCTCTGGTCGACGTGTTAAAGTCTGATGAGATCGTCAGCTTCATCAACGAGAAGTGGGAAGGCGCCGTCATCCCCTTCGTCGAGGGTGAGGAAGCCGTAGAGGCCGCCACCGAGGCCGCCACCGAGGCGCTCTGATCTTTTCGCTGAGCAAGCTTCAGCACAAAAAAACACCGCAAACAGAATAGCAGAACCCCCTGTCTGCAGGTACCCGGTACCATGCAGCAGGGGGTTTTATTTATTTTGGTCGTTTCTGTAATGTTTGGTCGAAACCAAAGCAATTAATGGTAATAATCTTATGCCATAAAACACTTTGTTACTAAATATCCCTGACCGCACTCATGCTGCTCACGCTACTCCCGCAGGATCTCCTCCGCGTCGTCGTCCTCCTCGCCGGCCTCCTCAAAGTAGCCCAGGTCCTCCCCGTTCTCGTAGGCCGCCACGTGCTGCGGCACGATCATCGGCAGTGCGCCGGGGATGTTGTCGATGACGGCGTGGGTATGGCTGCCGCCGTACTCCCCGTCCCTCGTCCAGGGGATGGGGGTCTCGGAAAAGACTTCCAGGTGCGAGGTCTTGAAGCTGATCACATACTCGTTCTCCTCGCCCGTCAGCAGGGCGTTGATGATCCCCGCCCAGATAATGATATTGTCCGTATTGCGGATGAGGGTGACCTCGAATTTTCCGTCGTTTAAAGTGACGTCCTGGCCGGTGATGCCCTTGAAGCCGCCCACGGAATTGGAATTGGTCACCATGCCGTACAGGAATTCCCCCTCCCCGGAGTACTCCTCGCTCACAAAGCTCATCTTCCAGCTCTTTAAGGCGGTCAGGCTCTTGACGCCCTCCAGGATGTAGGCCAGATGTCCCAGGGCGTTCTTCCACTCCTGGCTGGTCTTGTAGGCGACGTCCGTAAAGGCGCCGAAGGCCGCGACATAGATAAAGTAATCGTCGTTGAGGCGGCCGATATCGCAGTCAAATTCCGTGCCTTCGACGATGTCCCGGGCCGCCCTGCGCATATCGCGGGAAAGGCCGAGGCTCGCGGCAAAGTCGTTGGTGCTGCCCGCCGGGATATACCCGAGCTGGCGCCGGAAGCCGCCCTTCTGCATGCCCTCTACCACCTGGTCAAGCGTGCCGTCCCCGCCGCTGCAGATGATCATGTCGTAAAGTGCGCCCATCGTACTGGTCGTCTCACGGGCGTCCTCGGCCGTGCGCGTCGGATGGATGGTGATCTCATATTCCTTCTTGATCATCTCCTCCAGGATATAGGACAGGTTGGACCGGATCAGCCCGGTCCCGGCTTTCGGGTTATAGATGAAAAGCACCTTTTTCATGTTATCTCACATTTTCCTCCGCATATTCAGATCGGCAGAAGCCTCGCCGCGATCGTGAAGTAGACGACCATCGAGCAGGCGTCCACGATCGTCGTCAGCATGGGCGACGCGACCAGCGCGGGATCCAGATGAATCACCTTCGCGAAGATCGGCAGCACAACGCCGAGCACCTTCGCCAGGATGACGGTAAAGAACATACTGATGGCCACGGTCAGGCAGACCATGGTATTGCCGGGATAAAAGATCATCAGGCGGATGAAGTTGACGATCGCCAGCAGCGATCCGCAGATCATGCCGACCCGCAGTTCCTTGAACACGATCTTCAGGATGTCCGGCGGCTCGATCTCACCCGTCGCGATACCACGGATGATCAGCGTGCTCGCCTGGCTGCCGGAGTTGCCGCCCGTATCCATCAGGGTCGGGATGAAGCTGACCAGCAGCGGGATGACCGCGAAGGCGGCCTCGTAATGGTTCAGGATCTGTCCGGAGATCGTGGAGCTGAGCATGAGGACGAACAGCCAGGGCAGGCGGTTGCGCGCCAGTTCGAAAACGCTCGTTTTGAGGTAGGGCTTCTCACTGGGCGCCATAGCGGCCATTTTCTGGAAGTCCTCGGTCGCCTCCTGCTCCATGACGTCGACGATATCGTCGACGGTCACGATGCCGACCAGACGGGACTCTTTATCGACGACCGGCAGGGCCAGCAGGCCGTACTTGTTGAAGGTCGCGGCCACTTCCTCCTGGTCGTCCGTCGTGTAGGCGAACATGACGTTGTCGTCCATGATCTCCTCCACGCTCTTTTCATAGGGGTTCATCAGCAGGTCCTTGAGCGTGACCACGCCGATCAGCTTGCGGGACGGGTTGATGACGTAACAGGTGTAGATCGTCTCCTTGTCCACGCCGTTCTTGCGGATGTAGGCGAAGGACTCCTCAACGGTCATCTGCGGGCGCAGCGCCACGTACTCCGCCGTCATGATCGCGCCGGCGCTGTCGTCAGGGTACTGCAGGTACTGATTGATCAGCGTGCGCGTCTCCGGCGTAGCCCCCTTCAGGATACGCTTGACCACCGTGGCCGGCAGTTCCTCCACCATATCCACGGCGTCATCGATGGCCAGGTCTTCAATGATCATATGCAGTTCCCGGTCATCAAGGGCGGTAATGATGCTCTTCTGCACATCGACATCGAGGCAGGCAAACGTGTCTGCCGCCAGGTCCTTCGGCAGAAGGCGGAAAGTCACCAGCGCCTTTTCAGGCGACAGCTCCGTCAGGACTTCCGCGATATCGACCTCATTCATATCGCAGAGCATCTCTTTGAGCTTTCTGAAATGCTTTTTGTCGGCAAGGTCCGTCAGTTCCCTGAGCTCCTCATCGGTAAGAGACATTTCCGCACCCCCTTTTCGTCCTTTTTTCGGGCGCCAGACAGGCTCCCAATCTATATTTTATCCTTTTCAGGAAAGTGCGTCAACCGCGGGATAGCGCGGCTTTGCGGCCCGCTGCGGGGCCAGCCGCGTAAAGAGACCGGGCACAGCCCCTGCTGCCCCCGGCCCCCGCAAATCTCCAGTATCTGAATGGACTTATCTCCCGGTCCGCGCCGTAATTCTCAGGAAAGCGCTCCCGCGGATCAGCCTGCCTGCTCCTCGCTCTCCGGCTTTTCAAAGCCGGCAAGCTCGGGATGCTCCCTCTTCTCTTTCGTATAGTTCTCGTAGGGCGGAACCTTATGCTCCTCGGAGGCCCAGATCTTTGCCGCCTCCGGCGCCCACTTCGCGGCGTAGTCGTCGCACTTTCCGCACAGCTCCTCGACGGATTCCGGCGACTCCAGGTTGGTCTGGTGCGCGCCCGTCTCCGCGATGATCTTGCGGAGCATCTGCGGATTCTCCAGCATCGGGCAGGGACGCAGATGGTTGCGGTTGAAGGGCTGGCCCTCATGGTACATCCTGAACAGCGGACTCTGCAGCATCTCCAGGATGGAGTTGTCGTGAATGTTCGTATCCGAGAAGTGGATGAACACGCACGGCTCCGCGTCGCCGTTGGAGTTGATGTGGAAGTAGTTCCTGCCGCCGGCGATGCAGCCGCCGACGAACTCGCCGTCGTTCTGGAAGTCCATCGGATAGAAGCCGATGTCGCACTTGTCGGAGCGGACATAGCGGATCCTGTCGATCATCATCTTTCTCTGCTCGACGGTGGGCATCAGGGACGGAACGGCGTTGCTGCCGACCGGCATATAGTGGAAGTAGAACCCAAAGCGCGCGCCCTTGTCGGCGATAAAGCGCAGGAACTCCTCGCTGGTGACGGCTTCCACGTTCTGGCTGGTGTAGCAGATCGAAGTACCGTAGACCATTCCGGACTTCTTGAGCAGATCCATCGCCTTCATCACGGCTTTGTAGTGGCCTTCGCCGCGGCGGGCGTCGTTGGTCTCCGGCGTCCCCTCGATGGAAAGCATGAAGGTCAGGTTGCCCAGCTCCACGACCTTCTTGCACAGCTCCTCATCGATCAGCGTCGAATTGGAGTAGGCCGCGAACATGCAGTCGTGATGTTTCTCGCACAGGCGCAGGATATCTTTCTTGCGCACCATGGGCTCGCCGCCGGTCATCATATACAGATGTACGCCCAGGGCCTTGCCCTCGGTGACGATCTTATCCATATCCTCGAAGCTCAGGTTGGCCTTGTGGCCGTAGGTGCCGGACCAGCAGCCCACGCAGTGCATGTTGCAGGCCATGGTCGGATCAAAGAGGATGAGCCACGGGATGTTGCAGTCGTATTTCTCCCTCATCTTGCGGATGGTCTTCGTGCCGCGGAAGAAAGACTCATAGCCGAGGTTGAGCAGCATGGTCCGCAGGAATTTCGGGTTGGCCTCCATGATGACCCTGTCGATGAAATTCATCCAGCGGCTGTCCGGATCCTGAATGGCCGCGCGCACTTTGTCCAGCGTCTCCGCCTTCGCGCCGCTGCCGTAAAACTTTGCCGCCGCGTCGACCAGCTTCAGGTAGGTGGCGCGCCGGTCTTCCGAACGGTCAAGATGCTTCAGGAACTGATCCACGATCACCGCAAATGTCTGCCTCTCGGCAGCGTGGGTAACATTCTCAACTACTTTAGCCATGCTTAACTTCCTCCTGCACTTGTATTTCTTTTCACAGATGCTGTGTAATACGTTTTTGTCTCTTCGCGGCTCCCTGCCGCCCTCTTTTCTCAGGGGCGCAGATAGCGCACGATCACGTCAATGCCGACGGCCGCGAACAGCAGTCCGCCCGCCAGATAAAGTCCCGGACGGATGACGGGGCCCTGCCGGTATCCGAGATAGGTCCCCGCCAGTACGGCGAGGATGGTCGCGCAGGCCACGGTAATGCACGCGATCCCGATCTCATGCCCCAGAAAGCCCCAGCAGATCCCCGCCAGGAAGGTATAGACCGCAATGATCGCGGCCTTGGCCAGAATGTTCTTATACCGTATCTCCGCGGCCTTTTCGATGATCACTTCCCTGCGCACAGCCTTGGTGATCATATAGGCGGCAAGTCCGAAAAAGATCACGACTGCCAGAAAATAGCACATCCGCTTCAGATCGATGGAACCGGATTTCCGCAGGAACGGGATCATGGCGAGCTGATAGCCGCCGTACATGGCTGCGATCTGCAGCAGGAAAAAGATCCCGCACACCGCGGCGATCGCCTTTGGCTTGATTGCCGGAAGCATCGTGCCCTCATATTCTGAAACGAGAAAAACGTTGATCGAAAGACCGATCACGATCAGCAAAACCTCAACCAGGTTCACCCCTACTTCACCTCCATAGATAGGAGTTTAGCGCAGCCCCGGCAAAAAAGCAAAATACAACCTTCGGAAAGCGTACCGGCAAAACGACACTTTGTCCAAAATGTAGTTCCTATTCACCCTGCATCTCCAATATCCCCAGTATCTCCTCCAGGCTCTCCGCGGGCAGCTGCCCCGGGGCGGACGCCCTGCCCGCCGTGCCGAAGGTGAAGGCGCAGCCGGTGAGGCATCCGCTCACCCGGCTTAAGACCCCCAGCTTTCCCATGGACATCGTCACGCAGGGCCTGTCCGCGTACCGGTCCGCCATCAGGCAGGCCGCGGTCAGCAGGCGGGCGACATCGGACCGGTCCTTGGGCATGACCGCAAGCTTGGTGATGTCGGCGCCTAACTCCTGCATCCTGCGCAGCGCCCCGGTCATCTCCTCCACCGTGGGCGTCCCGTCAAAGTGGTGCTCGGACATGACGGTCCGGATGCCCCGCCCATGCAGAAACGCCCCGAGGCGCAGCAGCGCTTCGGCGCCGAGGCTGAGCTCCAGGTCCACCAGGTCGATCAGGCCGCATCCCTCCTGCCCGTCCTGTCCTGCGGGGCAGGCGATCTCCGTGATCCGCCGGATCATCGCTTCATATTCCGCGGCGTCAAGGGCCCGCTCTCCGCCCTCCGCCCTGGTGCGGAAGGTAAAGAGAACGCCCTTTTCCTCCCCGGCTGCCGCCCGGACCATCTGCAGCGCCCGCAGCGCGGCGTCATCATCGCAGAGCGGCGCAAAATAATCCGCCCTCCACTCCAGCATGTCAAAGGGGGCCCCGCCCAGGCGGGCGATCTGCTCCTCCAGCTCCTTAAGGCCGCGCCCGGTGAGGGGCACGCAGATCTTCGTGCGCCCGCTGCCAAGCACGGTTCCTCTTACCTTTACCGTTCTGATCTCCATTTTGTTCTCCCCCGCTCAGGAAAAATACCGCGCTCGGATAAGCTCTGCCGGCATCTCCCGGCCCGTCCAGAGCCGGAAGGCCTCCGCCCCCTGCCAGAGCAGCATATACATGCCGTTGAAGGTGTGGCACCCGGCCTCAGCTGCCATTTTGAGAAGCAATGTCTGCCGCGGATGATAGATGATGTCGGCGACGGACAGCCCCGGATGAAACACGGAAGCGTCGCCGATGGGCGTTTTTTCCGTATCCGGCTCCATGCCGACGGGCGTGGCGTTGACCAGCAGCCGGCTGTCCTTCGCGAGGCGCCGGATCTCTTCGGTGTCCGCAAGGTCCGTCAGGTCCGCTTTGCAGTTAGTCTTAGCGCTTATCCTGTCCGCAAGGTCCCGGGCGTGCTGCCAGGACTTGCTGCGGCGGCAGACCAGGTGCAGGACCTTCGCCCCGTCCAGGGCCGCCTGCACGGCGATGGCGCTGGCCGCCCCGCCGGCGCCCAGCAGAATCATTTCCTTCCCGGCAATATCCACGCCCTCCTCGCGGGCAGCGCGCATAAACCCGGTCCCGTCCGTGTTGTGGCCGATCAGCTTTCCCTCGCACTCGCGCACCGTATTGACGGCGCCGATGAGCTCCGCCTCCGGGGCCAGTTCATCCAGCCAGGGCAGGATGGCCTCCTTGTCGGGCATGGTGACGTTAAAGCCGTAGACCTTCATCTGCCGCAGCGCCGGGATGACCGTCCCCAGCTGCTCCGGCAGGACATCAAAACAGAGATAGACCATATCAAGGCCAAGGGCCCGGAAACTGTCGTTGTGCATCATCGGGGAGATGCTGTGGGCAGTCGGGCAGCCGATCAGGCCGCCCAGCCGGGTATGGCCGGTAATGCCGGCGGGCGCCGGCGAAGAAGCATTATGCAGAATTGACATTCAGATATTCCTCTCTTTCCTAAGGAACAGACGGACACAGTACACTGGCAGTTTACCACATTAACGCAGTGAGGGAAAGCGTTTTCGAAGCAATATGTCATGCCGGCAGCTTCTATCCCGGCGGAAAAAAAGAGTACCCGGTCTCCCGGGTACTCTCTTCATTCTCTTTCTTCTCCTGCCCTCCGGCAGGCCTTTCCCCTTAGTTCCTCTTGAGGAAATCCGGGATCTGGATGTCGCGCTCCGGCACCGTGCTTTCCGGCGTTCTCATGCGGCCCGTGCCCGTCTGCTGGCCGGAAGCCGGGCGGGTCGGCTGCGGCGCCGCCGGGGCTGCCGGTCTGGTGCGCTGGAAGGAATAACCGCCGGCGGGACGGGATTCCGTCTTCGGATAGCGGTAGTCCGGGGAGACCGGTCTGCGCATGCCTGTCGCCTGCTTCTTGGCCTCCTCATTGCCCTTCTCTTCCAGTCCGGTGGCGATAACGGTGATGCTCGCCTCATCGGCGTAGGTGTCGTCGTACATGGCACCGAAGATGATGTTGGCGCCGTCGCCGGCAAGCTCCTGTACATAGCTGGCCGCGTCGTTCGCATCCATCAGGGAGATATCGCCGGAGATATTGATGATCACGTGGGAAGCGCCCTCGATCGTGGTCTCAAGCAGCGGGCTTGCGACGGCCTGCTTGACCGCCTCCATCGCCTTGTCGTCGCCCTTGGCCTGGCCGATACCGATGTGGGCAATGCCCTTGTTGCTCATGACCGTCTGCACATCCGCGAAGTCGAGATTGATCAGGGCCGGCAGGTTGATCAGGTCGGTGATGCCCTGGACAGCCTGCTGCAGGACCTCGTCAGCCTTCTTCAGGGCTTCCGGCATGGTCGTGCGGCGGTCGACGATCTCGAGCAGCTTGTCGTTCGGGATGACGATCAGCGTATCCACGTTTTCTTTCAGTCTTTCAATACCGGTCAGAGCGTTGTTCATACGCACCTTGGCCTCGAAGCGGAACGGCTTGGTCACAACGCCGACGGTCAGGATGCCCATCTCCTTGGCGATGCCGGCCACCACGGGAGCAGCGCCCGTACCGGTGCCGCCGCCCATGCCGCAGGTAACGAATACCATGTCGGCACCCTGGATGGCGCTGCGGATATCCTCCGCGCTCTCCTCCGCCGCCTGCTGTCCGATTTCAGGCTTTGCACCGGCGCCGAGACCCTTGGTCACCTTTTCGCCGATCTGGATGACGGTAGGCGCCTTGCAGAGGGAGAGAGCCTGCTTATCCGTATTGATCGCAATAAACTCAACGCCGCCGATGGTGTCCTCCACCATGCGGTTGACGGCATTATTGCCTGCTCCGCCTACACCGACAACAATTATTCTTGCGGCGCTTTCCACTTCGTTTGACATAATCTCTAACACAGTGCAACCTCCTTAATGTCAGTTCCTCCGGAATACAGTCCACATGCGGCCCGCGGGCCGCGCGCATTTCTTCCGGTCTAATAACTGCAGGACGCAGTATGTCTCATTACATAGATAGTTCTATAATATAAGCAAATGCACGATTCTGCAAGTATAATCGCTATATTTTTTGCTTATTGTGCCAATGTACCCGTATGCGGATCGATCACATTCCAGTAGGCGTCCACCACGTTGCCGTTCTCATCGAGGGAGCATCCCGGGATGGGATTGCCGTAGGCGTCCACCACCTGGCCGCCCACCACATGGGCGTCGTAGCGCAGCGTGCCTGAGGAGTCAAAGACCATAAAGGCGGACAGGCCGACCGTCTCCTGGGAGGCTTCCTCGGGCTGCTGTTCCTGGGCCTGGGACTGGGCCTGCTCCGCGCTGCCCTCCGCCGCGCCCTGGGCGCCTGCGGCGTCGCCGGTGCCGGCGTCGCTGCTGCCGGATGAGGATGTCCCGGCCGGGACCACATCGTAGATCACATTCCAGTAACCGTCCGTCACAGAGCCGTCGTCGTTGATCGTGATGCCGTCAAGCGGCGTGCCGTAGGCGTCCACCACCTGGCCGTTCACGACCTGGGCATCGTTGTGCAGATTGCCGTAGGCGTCGAAGGCCTGGAACACAGGTCCGGCGACCGTCTGCGGAGCGGCGCTCTCCTCCGCGCCGTTCTCCTGGGCCGCGCCCTGGGAGCCCTCCGGATCCATCTCTTCCCCGGAAACGCCCTCCGCGCCCGCAGCGCCTTCGCCTTCCGCGGCGGTGCTGCTCTTCTTGGTCTCCTTCTTCGGCGAGAAGGTAAAGGTCTCGTTGTTCCCCGTGTAGGTCTCCATGTGGAGAACCCCGGGCTCTCCCTTCACCGAGGGATAGATCGAGGACAGGTAGGCGACCTTCTCCTCGAGCAGTTCATTCATGCCCAGCTCAACGTCGATCTCCCCGAAGGCCGCCCGGATATTCAGGTTCTCATCGAGGCTGATCGAATCGGGCTGCATATCCACGCCCTGCAGGAGCCTTGCCGTGCTCAGCACCGCCGACAGCTGCGCCGTGTTGTCCACGGTCAGCTTCTGGTACAGGGCCGGCTCATTGATAGAGAGACCCTCGATCAGCGGGACGTCCTCGGGCTTTTCCTCGTCGATCTCGAGGATGATTCCGTCCTCGTCAAAGCAGACGAACTGTCCGTCCAGCTCCACCGCGCCCACCAGGTGTTTTTCCGTCACCGTGAGCAGGACGCTGCCCGGGGACTCGAGCTTTGCCTGGATGCTGGAGAGGTAAGGCGCCCTCGCGTCGGTCGTCGCGGTCTTGTACTTCCAGGTGAAAAAGAGGGTGTTCTCGGTCCAGAAATCATAGATGAGGTCGTTCCTGATCCGGTCCGGCGTGTACCGGTCCGTACCCGATACCTGCAGCGAACTGATGCGGAAAACGCCGAGCAGAACCAGGACTGCCGCAATGACAGCCAGCACGCCGACCCCCATGATCTGAAGCCGTGATACTCTTCTCCTTCTGCTCCTCGTACTCATCCTGCACCTCTGTCCAAGTCCGCGGCCATTACCGCAGGCTTCATTTTCTCAAGTATTCCTTCCTTGCCCTCCCGGCGTTCCGCTGCTGCCGCAGATCACGGCAGAGCAGCCACCAGCTCCTTGAATACCCTGCCGCGCTCCTCGTAGTTGGCAAACATCCCCCAGCTCGCGCAGGCGGGGGAAAGGAGGACGGCGTATCCGGGACGGGCCGCCGCCGCGCAGGCGGCAAAGGCCTCCTCGAAGGTATCCGCGAACCGGTAGTCCTTAAATCCGCAGGCCTCGCAGGCTGCCGCGATCTTCTCTCTCGTCGCGCCGATCAGGACAAGCAGCTTCACCTTCCCGTCAAAGGAGCGGATCCACTCCTCGTAGGAGGAATCCTTGTCATATCCGCCGCCGATCAGGATGGTCGGCCGGTCCATCGCCTTGATGGCGCGGATCGCGGCGTCGGGGTTGGTCCCCTTGGAATCGTTGTAGTAGATGACGCCGCCCTTTTCGGCCACGTACTCGATCCGGTGCTCAACGGACCGGAAGGCGCGCAGCACCTCGCGGATCTCCTCGGCGGGGACGTCGTAGGCCAGGGCCATGCCGGCAGCCGTCATCACATTTTCATAAT
>ODAI012589989.1_pt1 | contig 13979 bp, 8 predicted proteins | sample 1539321 | NCBI WGS metagenome assembly ODAI01 (sample SAMN02144231, study PRJEB22623) | gut metagenome | biome: sheep rumen | host: Ovis aries | place: New Zealand
CTGTATGATTCAAGGTCATTTTCCGTAAAGTCCTTTTTGTATTCTTCAACGGTAATGTTTGCGGCATTTTCGTCTATCATTCTCTGAATATCTTTGTCGATATCCTCATCCGTAACCTTTATACCCTCCTTTTCGGCTACTGCACCGAATACCAGGTAATTTGGAAGAAGATTGTCGTTAACAAAATTCTTAAGTTCTTCAGTGTAGTTATCCTGATTAACTCCATAATAATATGCAGCTACCATTCCGGGCTCTACTCCGGCATTTGCCGCAGTTTCATTTATCTCATTTAATACCGTATCGGTAAGCCTGAGGACAAATCCTGAGGGTGCACCGTTAATGGTCGCCTCAGCAAGGAGCTTGTCCGTTATAGCCTGTTCAATGTTGTTTTCGCGTGTAGAGGCGTTGGAATCCTCGATTGTCTTGCGTATATCAGCCTTGTACTCCTCGACAGTGCTAAGCCCGTTATCGAGAGATTTGACATACTCATCGGTAAGTTCGGGTATAACTGCTTCCTTGATGGAATTGAGGGTCACCGTAAAGACAACCTCAGCACCTGCCAGATCCTCGTTAGCGTAGTTATCGGGAAAAGTAAGTGTCAGATCCTTGGTTTCTCCGACCTTCATACCTACTACTCCATCCTCAAATCCGTCTATAAACACTCCGGACCCAAGATTAAGGTCGTACCCCTGGGCTGTTCCGCCGTCAAATGCAACTCCGTCCTTTTTACCTTCGTAGTCGATATTTGCAACGTCTCCGTTTTGAGCCACATCTCTGTCTGTTATATCCACATATGACTCATTGGCGGATAACAGGTAATCTATATAACTGTCAACGTCTTCGTCGGTAACCTCTGTCTTGGGTATGGTTATGTTCATGCCCTTATATTCTCCGAGCGTAACGTATTTTGAAGGATCGAAGTCCTTAAGGTACTTCATATCCTCTTCCTTCATGCCGCAGCCTGATAAAAGCAATGCCACAAACAGCATCATGCTCAGGCAAATAGATACCTTTTTCATAATAATACTCCTTCCTGACGGCAGACACGCCTTCGTGTTTGCCACAACCACAAGATTTTATCACATATATCGGGAAAAATAAAGAATCATGAAAACAGGACCCTCATTTGGATGACAGGTCCTGCTGCGACATATATGAATTGTAATAACGCCTGTCTGATGATACGTCCTCTCCCAGCCAGTCCGGCTTTACAAAGGAATCCGCCTCCTCTATCGAAGAAAACTCAACCTCCGCAAGCACCAGCGGTGCAAATGGCGGTTCAAAGACATCAAGTTCAACTACGAGACCCGATCCTTTCGCATGCGGGGCGGGATCTCCTGTTAATACCCGGCCGCCGGTATCTTCATTAAGCGGTATTAAGTATCTTCGCTTGGTGATGATATTGCCGTCGGCTTTTTTGATGAGGTGTTCATAGGATTCTCTGGTCAGGGGCAGATTATACTCGACCCTCGAGATATCATCCGTAGATCTGGACTTGTATGTCAGATAATACTCATCATCCTCCCTTCGCACCCTGACGGTCGGGGAAGTACTAAGATATCCCTGCTCGAGTTCCCTGTATGTATAGTTATCAAGCTCCGGCATCCGCTTTACCAGGAACTTTCTTTCGATCTCCATGTTTTCCATGAACATAATTATACATCCGATCGCACCCAAGGTACAGTGCGGAAGAATATACATCTTGACAGTTTGTCCATGAGGATTTATCTTTAATGCAGTTAAGGCTAGGGGAGCGCAAGCTGAGAATGCCGACAAGGCTATACCCTCATCACCTGAACCGGGCAATACCGGCGTAGGGAAGCGTATTTACGGCACCCGCGGTTTGTTCCCCCCTGTTATCATTTCAGGAGGTTTTTTTATGTCTAATTCATCTGTTTCCGGAGGCGCCAGACGCCTCGTAGAATCTTCGCTGATGCTGGCGTTGGGAATCGTTCTATCGATGATCAAGTTCATCGATCTTCCTTTCGGAGGATCCATCACCGTAGCCAGCATGTTACCCGTCATCATTATCGCATACCGTTACGGCATACGCTGGGGAATGCTGACAGGATTCGTATTCGGCGTTTTCCAGATGCTGCTGGGGCTTAACAACCTGACATATGTTACTACATGGCAGTCCGTAATCGCCGTTGCGCTGCTTGATTATCTGGTCGCGTTTTTAGTCCTCGGGCTGGGCGGTATATTAAGGAAAGGTCACTCCCAGTCGGCCGGACTTTCTGCGGGAGCCGCTGTTTCATGTGTTTTGAGATTCATTTGTCATGTTATCTCCGGGGCAACGGTCTGGGCCGGACTGTCTATCCCTACCAATGCCGCCGTTATCTATTCGATAGGATACAACGCGACCTACATGGTTCCGGAAACGCTGATCACAGTAATGCTGGCCTTTTACATAGGATCGATCCTTGATTTCAGGAGCGATATGATATCTCCCATCAGAGGGGCCAGAACACACAAAATATCACCGCTTCGGATCATAGGCGGGTTGATGATAGCCGGAGCGCTGGTATTCGATGTAAGGATGATATCTGTACATCTGCAGAATGAGGACGGAGTATTTGATTTTGCCGGTCTTTCCAATGTTAACTGGATGAGTGTAGTTGTGGTTACCATTGTCGCAGTTATGCTCGGTACCGTCATGCTGATAATAGACGGTTTACAAAATGTCCAAAAGGATACGGATAATGGCTGATAAAATATGCCTAATAATCTCCGGAGGCGAATACAGCCCTCTGCCAAAGGGCCTTCGTTATGATCATGTTATCGCATGTGATAAGGGGATCATTTACTCGGAGAAAATGAATATAGTGCCCGATGTGATCATAGGGGATTTCGATTCTACAGATGAATCCGTCGTTTCGGATTATATTTTGACGCACTCATTTGATCAAAACCGTGTTTTAAAGTTTCCCTCTCACAAGGATGACAGCGATACCATGCTGGCCATAAAGGAAGCTCTTAAAAAAGGATATTCTCACTTAGAGATCGTCTGTGCTCTGGGCGGAAGACTCGATCATACGCTAGCCAACATTCAGAGCATGGCATATGCCGCGGAACAAGGTGCAAGCCTTTGCAGGATAAGTGGCAAACGCGACATTCTGACGGTGATAAAGGATTCATCTTTGATCCTTGAGAAAAAAGAAGGTTATTCCCTTTCTGTCTTTTCTCTGTCCGACCGATGTTTAAATGTGATTATCCGCTGCTCTGCGTATGATGCCGAGGGGATAACCCTGACCGGCACCTTCCCTCTGGGCCTCAGCAACGAATATGTATCTGACAGGGTCAGCGTATCCGTGGAAACGGGCATTTTGCTCATCGTCGAATCCTCATATTTATAACTTGACAAGAAAACGTTTTCCTTATACACTCAAAATATGTCACCCAAAACAGACACTGTAGTGTTTGTTTTTTGTACCTCATCATATAATTGGGAGAAAACTATGGATAGAGCCTGTGGTGTATTAATGCCGGTATTTTCATTGCCGGGAAAATACGGAATCGGATGCTTCGGCAAAGAAGCATATAAATTTGTTGTCTTTTTGAATAAAGCCGGTCAGACATACTGGCAGATACTGCCGCTCGGCCCAACCAGCTACGGGGATTCGCCCTATCAGTCATTTTCTACGTTTGCCGGAAATCCGTATTTTATCGACCTTGATGATCTGGTCAAAAAAGGCTGGATAACCGCTAAGGATATCTCCTCTCATGACTGGGGCGACAACATAAAAAAGAACGGCAATCCCGAATACGTCGATTACGCTAAAATATACAATTCCCGCTTTAAGGTCCTAAAAAAAGCCTTTGCTAACAGCGGTATTGAAAATGATCCCGGATTTACAAGATTTGTTTCAAAAAACAAAAAATGGCTCGTAAACTATGCAACATACATGGCCATAAAGGACGCAAACGGATCTGTCAGTTATCTTAACTGGCCTGAAGATATCAGGCTAAGGAATAAGACCGCACTCGATAAATGGTCGAAAAAATGTGCCGGGGACATAGTTTTCTATGAGTTTATCCAATACCTTTTTTACACCCAGTGGAAGAATCTTAAAAAATACGCCAACAGTAAGGGGATAAAGATCATAGGTGACATTCCTATCTATGTGGCATTAGACAGTGCCGATACATGGGCTGATCCTAAGCTGTTCCAGTTGGATAGTTCGGGATATCCCACAGCCGTAGCAGGATGTCCGCCTGACTGCTTTATCGTAGACGGCCAGCTCAGGGGAAATCCTCTGTATGATTGGGATGACCACAAAAAGACAGGCTATGAATGGTGGATCAGGCGCTTTAAGATGTGCTTTGATCTCTATGACGTAGTACGTATAGATCATTTCAGAGGATTCCAGGATTACTACAGCATCCCCTACGGTGATAAGAATGCCAGAGGCGGAAAGTGGGTCAAGGGCCCGGGTTGGGACCTTTTCAGTGTAGTCAGGGAGAATTTCAAGGACAAACCCGTTATCGCTGAGGATCTCGGATTCATCACTCCTTCGGTCAGACGCCTTATCAAAAAATGCGGATATCCCAACATGAAGATCATGATGTTCGGATTTGAAGCAGATGAGATATCTGAGCACGCTCCCTTTACCTATGATCATAACTGCGTGGTATATACAGGAACTCACGATAATGATACTATCACAGCCTGGTTTAAGAAATACCTTAAACCCGCCCAGCGTGACTATATCCGCAAGTACATGAACTTCAAGGGAAATAACGATATAGCCTGGAACTATATCCGAACGGGAATGGCTTCGGCTGCTGATACCGCTATTTTTCCCATTCAGGATTATCTGGGACTCGGCAACGAAGCCAAGATTAATACCCCTTCTACTCTGGGTATCAATTGGAAGTGGAGGCTGCTGCCCGGAATGCTGACAGATGAACTGGCATCAAAAATGCATGAAGCCCCCACGGGGTATCACAGAATACCTTGATCTCGTAAATTTCTATTTTGTACCTTTAACAGCTCAATCGGGGTTCTAAGGTACAAATGCTGGCATTTTCCCATGGCAGTTCGAGGTCTTTTTAATCGTATTTGTCCCTTAGACGACGAAATCGATGCTCCAAGGTACAAATGCCGGCATTTTCCATGGAAGTTCGAGGTCTTTTCAGTCGTATTTGTACCTTAAACGACGAAATCGATGCTCCAAGGTACAAATGCCGGCATTTTCCATGTAAATTCAAGATAAATCTGGTCGAATTTGTACCTTAAATATCGAAATCGATGCTCCGAGGTACAAATGCAAAAAGGAAGATAAAGAAAAACTCCGGATCTAAGTGAACCGGAGTTTTTCTTTATATATCAAAACAATTATGGATTACAACGCTTACATGGAACATATCCTTGCGCAATTGCTTCATCCCGCGTTCCAGTAAAATAGACTTTGTTTTTCTCTTTCATATCGGAAACGCTGGAACACTTAGGGTAGTGGAATTTCTTAGTATTTTTATTCAAAATATAGTTCGCCGTACCTACTGGAGCAGCAGCTGCGGTTTTGGTAGAAGATTTGTTTACAGCCGCATTCGTTACTGCGGGTTGAGGAGGATTGCATTTTGTGCAGGCTGTAAAACCGGCACTGACCGCAAAATCTACCGTAGTAGCAATCTTATTGGCCCCAAGGCATGAGCATTGCTCAGTATGATAATGGATATCATTTTCGGAAACATATACTGTCGTTGATTTGTTGTCAGCAGCATATGAATTAACCCCAAATGTTCCCGGAATGATAACAGCAAATGCCAGTAAAGCACATACCAGTTTTTTTAGTTTCATCGTAAATTTCATTGTATTACCCCCTATTAACTAAGCCTATTAATTTATAATTAGCGCTTCATTTCATTGTTATATACTTATTTTGCATGGGATAATCAGTATTGTAGTACTATCGTACCGAAAGTGCAAGATGATTTCAGAACCATTTCTATAATCACAGAAAAACTCCGGATCTTCAAAATCCGGAGTTTTTCTTAATTCAAACACAGCACATTTCATCCCTGCATGATGGTGTGGGATTTGTTTCTTTAAAAAAGATTATCTTGAAAATGTCTCGTAATATTCTTCCAGTGCTGTTTCTATAGTTGCTATGATCTTCTTCATGGTGTTACCTCCTTATGTGATTGGTTCCTCCGATATCCCCTGATACCGGGCTGTTTCCCTCTTTCTGATCTAATCGTAGCACCTTGACTCGCTAGTGTAAAATACATATAATAAGATATCCGCAATACCTTTAGGGTATGGCATAACTATTGATCTTCGGAGAAATGAAATGGAATTAAGACATATCAGATATTTCCTGACGGTGGCGGAAGAAGGAAGCCTCACGCGGGCTGCTGAAAAGCTGTTGATAGCCCAGCCGCCCTTAAGCCGGCAGATAAGGGATCTTGAAGAAGAACTGGGTACTGCATTATTCATAAGGAAGAACAACGGTGTCTCCCTGACCGAGGCAGGTGTCCGGTTCAGGCAGTATGCTCAGCAGATACTGGCACTGTCCGAGCGGTCGGTCGAGGATATCAAAGACATGAGCGGCGGATTAAAGGGAATCCTCTATCTGGCCGCTGTTGAAGGCAGTGCACCGAAGATAATCTCCAAATGGATATCCGATTTTTCATCCCAATATCCCGATGTTGAATATAATCTTTGGAACGGTAACACTGATGACGTTGTTCAGAGGGTCCGCAACGGGCTGTGTGAGATAGCTGTTATAACGGCCCCATATGATCAGGAAGAGCTGGTCGGAATAGATGTATACAGGGAGCCGTGGGTTGCCATGATCCCGGCGGATCATCCCCTGGCCGCCAGAAAAGGTCAGCACATAGACCTCAGAGAACTGGAGGGCCATGATCTGCTCATACCGTCAAGAGCCTCAAGACTAAAGGAGATCGAGGACTGGTTTGCACCGCTTGGCATAGAACCCAAAGTCAAATGCCGGCTGGCTCACATGCAAAATGCCATCGAACTGACACGGCACGGTCTGGGAATCTCAATCTTTCCCGCCGCCGTTGCCGACTATATCAGCGATGGCATAGTTATCAAAAAGATCGCTCACCCCAGCGTCAGTGCCACTTATGTCTGTGTCCGCAGCAAGGGGCACAAATTATCCAAACTCGCCGGAGAATTCTGGGACAGCATAGTAAGGATCTGAAGTTTGTATTATCCGAACCTACTCCAGCAGGTAGCCATTCAGGCTCAGAGAATAAACATCATCTGTTATTTTATCGTAAGATAAAGATGCTCCGGTTATTACAAAGCATCGTCCGGATTGCTCATATATCAGCGGTTCCTCGCCATATTTATATTCGTTCCCGGAATATTCGTCACTTTTAAGCAGCTTTACCAGTTTAACTGCATTGAATGTCACATTATCCTCATTGGATACCGTATAAGAGCTGCCCAGCTCCCTGACTTGCAGTTCGATATTTTCAAGGTCTATGTTTTCCTCATTATCGCCTCTGTACATTGATATTCCGACAGTATAAAAACTGTCATATCCGGAAACGTCCAGCTTCGCCGAATGGCACCTGTAGTCAACATATTCACTCACGCCATGGTAGTTTCCGTCCGTCTTGACTCCCAGATCCTTTATGATCTCCAGCTCATCAGCTGAATAGTTCTGTTCAAGATAAACCTTGCCTTTATCATTGCGTCTGAGATAGTCATATGCTGCCAGCAGCCTTTTTACCTGTTTCTGACTGAGATCGTCCTCATCCCATTTGATCAGCTTTTCAAAGGTGCGGGTCTGCGCGAACCTTGGAACGGCATATACATTCGTTCCCGGCACCAGCGTCAGGATAAAGCATATCACCGCCAGAACTACAAACAGGTTCTTTAAGCTCTCCTTTTTGACGGCGTACCAGATAATGTACATTGCTTCTATACATATGAATACGATGCCCAGATATCTGGAATCCGTAAGACCGTATTGGTTGATCCTTGCTATGATCGTATATGACTGAAGGATCAGCAGGGGAGCGAAAATATAAGGAAGGATCCGGGATATCCGGCCGATGAATCCCTCCTCTTTATAGCAGTTAAGATATGCAAGCGGTATGGAAAAACAAAACAGAGCTGTGAGTATCCCGTATACGCTGTTTGACGGAAATTTTGAAAGGACCGTTACCTTGAATATGTATAGATACACTATAACGTAAGCTGCCAGGGACATTCCATAAAGAACATATCTGAACAGAATATCTACAAACCTCGGAACCTCCTTTTCGCTGTTTGAGATTACGTAGATGACCGCACTGCCATAGTAAAGGCCTGATATGATCGCAAACATGGGCAGGAAGATATCCTCAAAATCCCCGAATAACAGCTCTGTAAACACGAATGTCAGAGTAAGGGCTCCTATAGTAACAACGCAATATATGACCGAAACCAGAAATCCGCCTGAGAGCACGCCCAAAAGATACTCTGCCAGAGAAAAATCATTCTCAAGCTTCCTGTAACAGAAAAACACTGCAAGCAATGAAATAACGGAAAAATACCCGACGGTAAAAAGGATCAGCCTGTCATCTCCCAGTTCCCGGGCCATCGCTTTAAACTCATCCCGTAAAAGGAGCGTACCTGATATCAGCGCTGAATGAAAAAAGGTGACAAGGGCTGATGCGGATACGATCACGGTCTTTAAGATGATCCTCTCCTTCCCAAGTATGCTCTCCATCAGAAAAACCGCAAAAAGGAGCATAAAAAGCCACAAGCTCAGATGTCCGAACAGTCTCTCAAGATCATCCCTGACACTCCCTGAACTCCAAATATGACGAAACAGCCCTTCACAAAAAGAAAGCAGTGTCAGAGCGATCGTATCAAGGATCAGTATCGTAAATGTCACCGGATGTGAATGACTGAGCGCCCCGGCATATCCGAATGACTGTTTGATCTTCTGAATATATTTGTTCATAGCTTCTACCTCTTTACGATTTCTTATATTACTTATTTATCGCTTTTTCAGGGCTCACACCCATGATCAGCTATTTAAGGATAACGCTTTGCTCCAGGCAGAACGAATAAAGGATCTTTTCCCTGACGGGCTTGCCAATAACGCGTTCCAAAGCTTCCGCATAATAATCAAGCTGAATCCTGTATCGTTTACTTAGCTCCTCCGGGGTTTTGATAACATCCGTTTTGTAATCAAGGAGGATTATGCCCCCGTCCTCTTCAAAAAAGACATCTATAATCCCCTGCAAAAGTACTGTCTCCGTATCCGGCCATCCTTCTTTGACCCTGTCGGCACTGATCCCGAGCATGAAGGGCTGCTCTCTACGAAGTGTCCTGTTTTCCTGGGCTTTGGCCATTCTCTTTCCTATATCGGATTCCGTGAAATGACGTATTTTGTCTGTGTTCACAGCCTCCGCCCAGTCATTTGAAATAAGCCCGTTATTTATAAATTTATTAATCTGTGATTTAATATCAGTGTCCGTAAAATCCAGAAGTTCCATGATCTTATGATAAGCGGATCCCCTGTCTGTGCCGGACATCCGGCTGCCGGTTGCTTCCTTTCGATCATTTTGTACGGAATTTAGTGTTGATCCAGAGTAAGTACGAGCTGCACTAAGGACTGAGGGATCATCCTCCGGCGTAAACAGTTCCCAGGTAAATTCAGAATCAAGATAAGCCTTTTTAAGCTCCGATACGCTCGTTTTAACGATAAGGTCCGATAATTCAGGATGGGGATATACCCTGGCAAACCTGTCTTTAAGTCTCTCATACAGTTTTCCTGTATGTCCGACAGCTGCTATCTGCTTGCGTAGTTCTCCGCACAGTTCAAGCCTCGACAAGGCCTCTGTCCTCTGTGTGGCTCTGATATCCTCATCATCCACAAATACGGCATCCTTCAGCATAGGATACAGCATATCATAATATGACATCGCATCAAACAGTGACATGGCTCCTTCAAGATATTTCTCGTGTTTATCACGATCTACTGTTCCGGTTATTATGAGCTTTTCCCTGGCGCGTGTCATGGCGACATAAAGCACCCTCAGCTCCTCGCCGGTCATATCGTTTCGCATCTTAAGTGCTGCAACCTTTTTGCGTAGGGTATCGGTCTTGATCCTTCTTTGAGTATCGATGAAGGCAGCCCCTGCACCGTTATCTATATCTATGAGCAGATCGCCTCTTAAATCCTGCTGGTTAAACTGTTTGTGTATTCCTGACAGAAAACATACGGGAAACTCCAGGCCCTTGCTCTTATGTATGGTCATTATCCTGACTACATCGGCGTTTTCATCCAGAACATCTGCCTCTCCGGTATCAGTTTCGGTATCCTTTATCTTGCTTATATACCGCACAAAGTTAAACAGTCCCTTGTAGGATGAGCTCTCATAAGCAGCTGCCCGCTCTATCAGCATATGGATATTGGCTTTTCGCTGCAGTCCGGCAGCCATGGCACCCACATGCTCCATATATCCCGTATCAAATACCAGTTCTGATATCAGTTCATGTATGGGGGTGTATACTGCGAGTTTTCTGAATCTGTCGATAAGATCAAGGAATCTTCCTGTCTTTGGATAGTCGTTCCTTAATGACAATGCCTGCCTGTACAGATCATGGCCGTTTCCTTTGGTCCTGATAACCGCGACATCCTCATCGGATAATCCGCCGAAGAATGATGTCATTGCGCCGAACAAAGCCGTCTCCTGAAGCGGATTGTCTATGACCTTAAGCATATGGATGATATCCTGTATCTCCCTGGCCTCAAAAAAGCCTGTCTTAAGGCTCATATGGCACGGAATACCTTCCTCTGAAAAGACTTTGTTTATCGCTGCTGCCACATCCGTCATGGATCTTAGTAATATAACGATATCCCCATACTTAAGCGGGCGCATTTTACCGGTCTCTTTATCCTCGGTGACCAGAAAGCTGCTCTTAAGCTCCCTGATCTTTGAAGCTATCATTCTGGCTTCGGATAAACCGTCCATGTCCGTATTCTTATTAGATAACAGTATCTGTGTTTCATATCCGGAAGGGGTTTTATCACCTGTGTCTGATGATTCACCGGGATAGTCTCCATGATAATTAAGAACAGCCGTTTCATCATATTCGACATTTCCGATTTCCTCGTGCATAATTTGACCGAATAAGTCATTTACCGTATTTATAACGTTTTTTCTGCTCCGGAAATTACTGTGAAGATCTATACGGACATGTGAGCTGTTTTTTTGACTTTGCGGGTCATAGATTTCATAACTTTTGTATTTTTCAATAAATAACTCAGGTGATGCTAAACGGAATTTATATATCGACTGCTTTATATCACCGACCATAAAACGATTATATCTTCCGTCCTCATCACCCGCCACAGCCGATATGATCAGTTCCTGAACACGGTTACAGTCCTGATACTCGTCCATAAGGATCTCGTCAAAAGCATTACGGTACATTCCGGCAACCTCGGTGGCTATCCATTTGCCCGTATCATCCGTTAGAGGATAGCCCTTTTCATCAACCTCATACAAAATATTAAGAGCATAATGCTCCATATCCGAAAAGCTGATGATCCCTCTGTCAGTCTTAGCCGCAGTATAATCCCTCAGGAATTCCCTGCTAAGGGCAGCCAACGCGCTTAAATACGGGCGTATCTGCTCGTTTTGCCTCTGTTCAGTCTCCGGTTCGGTCTCATAATAGCGTTTTATAGAGCTGACCTTCGTTCCAAATACTATATCCTTGTATCCGTTTCTTAGCTCTTTGACACGTTCCTTAAGTTCATCGGAAACATCATCTCCCGCTTTACCGGACAACCTGCTAAGCCCCGGATTATTGAGGAAAAATGAATGGATATCCTCATATGTACTTAGGTTATTAAGGCTCTCTATAAGGGATATGTCATCCCTTAAATTCTGTTCATATCCGTAAGGGCCCATAGGAGACTGAGCAATATCCAGAGCTTTGTAAGCCATGTTGAGCGCATCTTTGATCCTGTAACCGGTATGATCAAGGAGATAACCCATATATCTTTCAGCCGGTGAGTCCAATTCATCCAGCCACTGTTGCGGCCACGGATACCCGTCGGATGTTTCGGAAAGCTTTAATACCAGTTCACGCAGCCTTTTATCATCTGCCGAATTACAAAAATACTTAACACAATCTGTGAACGAGCTGTTTTCCTCTTCATACAGTCGCTCAAAAAGGGCATCCATGACATCCTCTTTAAGCATTTTAAGTTCTGTCTCATCTCCGACAGAGAAGGAAGGATCCAGTCCGATCCTGTCGAAATTGTTCCTGATGATATTCAGGCAAAAGCTGTGAATAGTCGATATCTGGGCCTTATAAAGCAATGATGACTGCTGCTGAAGATGATCGTTATCCGGATCAGCTTTAAGCTTATCTTTGATGGCATCCCCGATCCTCTGACGCATCTGGGCGGCAGCTGCCTCCGTAAAAGTTACGACCAGCAGCCTGTCCACTGACAGCCGTTCATTATCATCCAGGATCCGCCTGATTATGCGCTCGACCAAAACTGCCGTCTTGCCCGAGCCGGCTGCGGCACTGACCAGTACGTCCGAATTTCGAACATCTATCACATTCTGTTGTTCATCGGTAAATTTCATTTCCGGCATTCTTCGTCCATCCTGGTAAAAACATCTTCATCAGACAGCTTATCGAGTTTTTTGTGCGTATATCCCACGCATTTCTCGTCATATGTACAGATATCCCTGTAGGAACAATATCTGCACGCATCCTTATCCCCCATTATGGCAGGCAGGATCTCTTTATTGCCCTCGATTATCATCCCGGCAAACCGCGATGTCAGCATGTCCGTGTATTTAGATAACGTTTGATATTTATCTTCTGATATAACTTTTGAGTTTTTTGCCAGCTCTCCGCTTTTCGTAACGGAAACCGGGATTATCCCGGATGTAACTCCGTTCGCATCCTCGCTCACCGCCGAATCCAGATATTTTATTACCTTTCTGTCATCATTTACCAGTCCGCTGGGCTTTAAGCTCTTATCTATCTCTTCCTCGATCTCATTATCAGATGTATCAGCAGCGATCCCGGTCAGTATGGGGTCATCTATGTGATAGTAGAACATGGCGGCCATTCTGGGAATGCAGTCCGGATGTCTTACAGCCATCTGCTTGATGGCCTCCATCATATATACAGGCTGCTGAAGCTGCAGTCCGTAAAACAGCGAATCAAGTTCGATATCCTTGCTCCCGGACTTGTAATCTATGATCTTAATATATAGCGATCCATCCTTTTCGCATATATCGATCCGGTCAATACGACCCTTGATCCGCATCTCCTTGTCTTTGTCAAGGCGTATATTGCGGCTGAATTCTGTTTCAAACCCCTCGGGGATGAATTCTCCTCCCTGCAACTGCTTTTTAAGAACATTGACCGTTCTGGTCATTATTTCTTCTATTCTTTGTACGGTCCATCTGTTTGAATAAGTACTGTAGAGGATAGTTGATCCGTATCGTGTACATACGTCACGTACGGAATCGGACAGTATTCTCTCAGATACATCTTTGGGGCAGTCTGTCCAGGAATACCCCTCTTTGCCGAGATTCTGCGCATATTCACTAAGTATTTCGTGATATACAGTTCCCAGATCCTTTCGCTCGAACGTAAACTCCTGTCTCTCCTTAAGACGCAGTCCGTACCTGAGGAAATGGGCGTACTGGCACATCGCAAACTGTTCCAGTCTGCTGACTGAATTGGTCAACAGCTTTCCATAAAGATCTTCTGCGATCTGCGCCGTCAGCGGGTGATGCTTATATTCAAAAAACGCAGTGTTCTCCAGGCTTTCAGCTATTTGAGAACACGTGTTATCATCCTTGAGCACAGCTCCGAGCGTTGCCATTTCTTCACGGGTTATGATCTCCAGATCATTGTCAACATATTCTCTAAGCGCATCCGCATACAGTATCATGGCATCCTTCATTCCCGTAAGTGACCCGAATTCATCGGTTTCCCTGTCAGGTCTTTGAAGTTCCAGATTTGGGAA
>ODAI013990226.1_pt1 | contig 13977 bp, 11 predicted proteins | sample 1539321 | NCBI WGS metagenome assembly ODAI01 (sample SAMN02144231, study PRJEB22623) | gut metagenome | biome: sheep rumen | host: Ovis aries | place: New Zealand
ATTGGTCAGAAATTAGTATGATCAGTATATTTGCAGGGCGTGCTCACCCTGTCACGGCTCCCTCTCTCGGGGAGCCGTCGTCTTTTGCGCGTCCGTGCAGGATCACGTTTGCGCCCCTCTGCGCCGTGAATATGGCGGCCCCTCTGCCTATGCCCCTTGCCGCACCTGTGATGAACACCTATCTTCCCTTTACGTCAACCATTGAAATTCTCCTTCAGTTCATTCATTGCTGCCACTACCTTGTCTGTAAATGCGTCAAATTCCTCGTCCTCGGTCTGGTATTCCGGGTGAGCCATTATATAGTCCACCGCTGCCTTTATGCCCTCTTCCGGGCGCACCTTGCAGTCAAATTCGGGAACAAGGCTCTTTATCTTTGAATTGTCAAACACCACGGAAACGGACTTGTCGCCTATAAGCCCGCCGATGTAGTCATACCTGTTGCCTGAGAGGGCTGCCAGCATATCCGACGGGACATAGCAGGCTTTCAGCTCAACTCCCAGCGCATCCGCAATGGCCTTGTATATCACATTCCAGGGAACGGAAAAGTCGTTGGTGATGTGGAAGGCCTCGCCTATGGCTCTCGGATTGCCTATGAGCCCCGTGTAGCCCACCGCAAAGTCGCTGTTGTGGGTGACAGTCCACAGAGAGGAGCCGTCACCGTGGATGAGGACGGGCTTGCCCTCCTTTATGCGCTTGACCACCTGATAGCTGCCCTTTGAGCCGTGTACGCCCAGAGGCACGCTTCTTTCGTCATAGGTGTGGGAGGGGCGCACTATGGTCACGGGGAAACCGTCCTCACGGTACCTCTCCATAAGGTATCTCTCACAGGCTATCTTGTTGCGTGAGTACTCCCAGTAGGGGTTCTCAAGAGGAGTTTCCTCCGTGATAAGGTAGCCTGTCTGCGGCTTTAGGTAGGCAGAGGCGGAGCTGATGTATATATACTGCTTTGTCCTGCCGTTAAAGAGACGGAAGTCTCTCTCTGCCTGTGCGGGCACAAATCCTATGAACTCGCCCACGCAGTCAAACTCCATGCCCTCAAGAGCCTTTGCCGCCGCCTGCTCATCACTGATATCACACTTTATGATCTTTACATTGCCGAGTATATCATCATTGCGGTTCCCTCTGTTCAGCAGGTACAGCTCGTGTCCCTGTGCCGCAAGGCGCTTTGTTATCGCCATGCTGATAGTCCCCGTTCCGCCTATGAAAAGAATTTTCATGATGTCGCTCCTTTCAGGTCAAGCACCATAAACACATCTGCCATGTCATTGTCGTTATAGCGCTCCGTCTCACAGAATCCAAGCCCTTTGTAAAGGCTTATCGCCCTTGTATGACGGGACATGGAATCGAGGTACATACGCTCAAAGCCCCGTTCCTTCGCTTCGTCTATTATACGCCGTGCCAGTGAGAGACCAAGCCCTCTGCCCTGACAGCGCCTGCTCACATACATGGTCTTCAGCTCACAGTCCCTGTCTGACAGGCGTTTGAGCGCCGCCGTGCCAACTATCTCACTGTGCTCAAGGGTACAGATGAACAGCTCGAAACTGCCTTCTATGTCCTTATATATACTGTGTCTGCCGTTGATATCGAACACCTTGCCGTTTTCGGCAAATACCGCCGCAAGGAACGCCGTCACGCTGTCTTTCATATCTGCGGTGTATTCTTTCGTGTGATAGGGCGAGACACGCTGACCGCCGAATGCGTGTATGGAGCGTGTGCCTTTTTTCACTCTGCCGCCCTGCAAAGTCCCCTTTGGTATGAACAGCTCGTCCCCGGCACGGAGAAGATGCTCCGCACCGTCTATGGTCACAAGGTATTCCCCCTGGGTCACGATCATATATTCGTCGTAATCGTGGGTGTGCTCCTTTGACACCCTGTCTGCCTTATATGTCCGGAAAGCCATCTGAGAACCGTCTGCAGCCGTGTAGTAACAGCCCTCGATATCGGGGGTGTTCTGCTGGTCGGCAGGTATCAGATTTTCCTTCCTGCACATGAACTCAGGGAAGCCTGTCACAGCTCAGCCCGGGCTGCAATGCGGTATATCTCCGCAATGTCTGCCGCCTTCAGGTGAACAAAACCGCCCGTCTCGCCGTCGCCGATCCCCAGCTTTTCCACCAGCACAGGGATATCCTCTTCCTTAGCACCCAGCTCCGCAAAGTTTATGGGCATACCTATGCTGCGGAGGAACTGTCTGAACCTCTTTATGCCCTCCAGTGCCGTTGCCTCCGGGTCTGCAAAGTTCATCTTCACGCCCCATACTCTTACGGCCACCTGTGCAAAGCGCATGATATCATGCTTGTACACAAATTCCATCCAGGCGGGGAATATCACCGCAAGACCCGCACCGTGGGCGCAGTCGTAGAGAGCGGAAAGCTCATGCTCTATGTTGTGGCTGTTCCAGTCCTGTTCCCTGCCTACACCCACGATATTGTTGTGAGCCACCATTCCCGCCCACATGATATTTGCCCTTGCATCGTAGTTGTGGGGATCGGCTATCACACGGGGAGTTTCCTTAACCATAGTCATGAGGACTGCTTCGCAAAGGCGGTCGGTGATCTCGACTTCCTTTGTGTTGGTGAAGTATCTCTCAAATACATGAGCCATTATATCCGTAGCGCCGCAGGCTGTCTGATAGGCAGGGAGGGTCTGGGTGAGAGCAGGATCCAGCATGGAGAATTTAGGCCTTATGGCATCGGAGCCGGTGCCCCTTTTGAGCATACCGTCCTCCTTGGTGATGACCGAATCCCCGGAGCCTTCACTGCCTGCCGCTGCTATTGTCAGCACCGTGCCCACGGGCAGAGCCTTTTCTGCGTGCTTACCGGAATAGAAGTCCCAGAAATCCCCCTCATAGGGAACGCCCATTGCGATCGCCTTTGCAGAGTCTATAACAGAGCCGCCGCCTATGGCAAGTATAAGATCCACTCCCTCGCTGCGGCACAGCTCTATGCCCTTGTAGACCAGCGTATCACGGGGATTGGGCTGTACTCCACCCAGCTCCGCAAAGGCTATGCCTTCCGCCGTGAGAGACTCCTTTACCGGGTCTACCAGCCCCGAACGCAGTGCCGAACCGCCGCCGTAGTGGATGAGCACCTTAGTTCCGCCGTATTTCTTTACATAGAAGCCTGTTTCCTTTGCTCTGCCCTTTCCGAAAACGAATTCCGTGGGGCTGTAAAAATTGAAATCGTTCATTACTGTGTTCCTCCTTTATGCCGGGCAGGCAGGCGATCGTTGATATCTCTCTCCAAAGCCCATACATACGGGCTCGGTAACTTTTCATATTGTGGCAGGCAGAGCCTGCATCCACCCGTTGATAACTCTCTCCAAAACCTTTACATACGAGCTCGGTAACTTCTCATACAGTGGCAGCCGGCAGCGCCGGCGGGCGATCGTTGATATCTCTTTCCTTGACCCATACATACGGGTTCGGCAGCTTTCCATACTCTGTACCCTGCTTTGAACTCCTGTCTCTGACGGGGTACAGCAAAAGCCCTGTTTATTCCAAACAGGGCTGCATTGCGGTATCTGCCCGATAGACCGATAGAGGGTATATACTTATCCTTCCTCGGTGCATAGACGGTCTCCAAGCCTCAGATCCCTTATATACAAGCATTTGCGGCTTGTTTCTTGTTTATACATCGGTCAGAGATCAGTATTACTTGTTTCCTGCCTTCTTCCAGTCGTCGAGGAAACGCTGTATGCCTATATCGGTGAGGGGATGCTTTACCATCTGTCTGATAACGCTCATAGGTACAGTAGCGATATCGCAGCCTGCCATAGCAGCCTGTGTCACATGGATAGGATTCCTGATGGAGGCAGCTATGATCTGTGTCTTTATATTCTGGATCTTGAAGATGTCGGAGATCTCCTCTATAAGATCCATGCCTGTCATGCCGATATCATCGAGCCTTCCCAGGAAGGGAGAAACATAGGTGGCACCCGCATTGGCAGCAAGTATAGCCTGTGCAGCGGAGAAGATGAGCGTAACATTGGTCCTGATGCCCCTTGCTGTCAGCTCCTTGCAGGCTACAAGGCCTTCTGCGCACATAGGCAGCTTGATAACTATATTCTTGTTGATAGCCGCAAGAGGAAGTGCTTCCTCTACCATTTTGTCCGCTTCAAGGGAAATGACCTCAGCGGAAATGGGACCGTCAACTATCTCGGTGATCTCCTTTACTACCTCCTCAAATACTCTGCCCTCCTTGGCGATAAGTGAGGGGTTGGTGGTAACGCCGCAGATAACGCCCATTCTGTTGGCTTCACGGATATCATCGGTGTTGGCAGTGTCGATAAAAAGCTTCATAAGATCATTTCCTTTCACGGATAAATTATTCCTTTAATAACCTTATTTTAGTATCGCAGTGCCGTTCTTTCCAATCAAATATTGCTGATGATATGATTTAAATTGCCCTTTTTGGACAAGGGAAAACCGTGGAGCCGCTTTCGGGGCGTGACTGGAGATCAGCGTCATACGGCTATTTCAGACCGTATACCGGAAGTCACGCAGCTTTTTCTCAAATTCATCCATAGGCAGGGGGCGGTCGAAGTAGAAGCCCTGGGCTATGGTGCAGCCGTTCTCACGGAGTACATCCACCTGACGGTCCGTTTCCACGCCCTCGGCTATGCACTCCAGACCCAGATCGAGAGCCATATTTATAACGTGCTTGAACATGAGCCGTGTAATGCTCTTTTCGTCCTCCGTGTCAAGGGGCAGGAAGCAGCGGTCTACCTTCAGCACGTTCCATGGTATCTCACGGATAAGGTTCAGTGATGAGTAGCCCATGCCGAAATCATCCACCGAAGCGGATACGCCCGCATCCTGCAGGCTGCATATTATCTGCCTGAGCACATCGAACTCCACAAAGCCCGTAGTTTCCGTCAGCTCTATCTCGATGTATTTGTGGGGCACACGGTTCCTGTCGATGATGCCGAATATGGTCTTTAAAAGGTCCGCATCCGTCAGGTGCTTTCGTGAAAGGTTCACGGATACCCGCACAGGCTCTGTGCCCGTATCCAGCCACCGTCTTATGTCACGGCAGACCGTGTCCAGCATATAGTAGTCCAGACGGCAGATGTCGTTGGTCATTTCAAGCACGGGTATAAAGTCCGCAGGCATCACAAGGGTGCCCTCGTGGAACCACCTGCAAAGAGCCTCCGCCCCTACGACCTTTCCCGTCATGATATCCACCTTGGGCTGATAGAAGGCTGCAAACTCCCTGTTTTCAAGGGCATCGGCGAAAAGGTCCTGTATGCGCACGACCCTTTCCTTGCGCCTGAGCATCATGCTGTCGAAGTAGATGATGTTCTCGTCGCTGCTGTTTTTCGCCATTCCCGCCACGGAGGAAACGGTGTCCATGATCTCCTCCGGGGTCATGCCCGCAGAATCCCCTGAGATGTTCACCACTCCCGCAGAGGCAGTGAGCACTATCCTCTTGCTGTCCTCCCCGCAGTTTACGGTAGTCCCTTTCAGCTTTGAGATAAAGCCGCTCAGGTATTTTTCCTCCATGAATGCGATGAAGTTGTCGCCGCCGATACGGCACAGGGTACCGTTTTCACCAACGCAGCCGTCCAGTATGCCGTAATAGTTTTTCAACGCCATGTCGCCGCCCCTGCGGCCCATGTCCTTGTTCACCAGCGTGAACCGCCTGATATTCAGGCGCACCGCTGCATGACCCGAAAGGTCACCTCTCTTTTCACGAAGCTGCAGAAGGTGCCTCATGAAAAAGCGGATGTTCCTGTAGCCTGCGTCGTCATAGAAGGCAAAGGTCTCGATGGTATACTGGAGCCTGTTGCGGCTTATGTAGCTGAGGACGGATCTCAGAGCAAGGTCAGCCCTGCGAAGGTCGTCGCCTTCAAGGATATCCTCCTGCTTTTCCACATAAAGCGTGCCCTGTATGACAGCCATCGACCGGGTGATTATACGGCGGCGGTGGGCGATGACATTGCCCTTTCCGTTGTCGTAGCCGATTATCACCTCGCCGTCTCCCCGCTTTTCATGGATGAGGGATTTGTAGAACTCGGTGACTGCCTTTGTTATATGAAAATACTCGCACATTTCCCGCACTAACTTGCGTACGGCTGCCTTGCCCTTCTGTTCGGGATTTGTGACCTCTGATATAAGCTCCTCAAAAAGAGGCGCAAATTCTTCTTTCCTGATTTCCTGCATATTATCACCACGATGAAAGCCAAAAGCCATTTCGGATGTATTTATTAAATTATACTATAATTTTGTGATAATGTCAACCAAAATTTTTACAATTTGACATGGAAACAGCAGGAACTGCCATTTGTGTTCATATTTATGGCAACAAAATCAACAAAAATCTGTCGAAGATCATGGAAAATATTTGACAAATTCAAGAAATAATACGCTTTTTTGGTGAAAGCTACAAAAAGGCTGTATGCTTTTTGGTGCAGGTATACGAATTTTTAAATTGCAGGAAAGGCGGTGTGGGCTGTCACTTTGAAAAAACGGCAATGTCCGCCGCAAGCAGCAGGAAAAGCAGGCCGAAATTGACAGCAGAGAAGATGAGCATGAACCTCTTTGCGTCAGACCCTGCCGACTTCCTGTAAAACTGCAGGGAGATAAGGCTGGCAAGAGAAGCCACGGGAGTGCCGAAGCCGCCGATGTTCACGCCCTTCAGGAGCAGGGTGCCCTTTTCCGTGAAGCCCGAAAGCATCACAGCCGCAGGTACGTTGCTTATAAACTGGGAGACCGCTGCGGAGACCGCCGTCTCTCTGCCGGTGAGCACACTGGAAAGGAAAGCGTTCACACTATCCACACGGGCGATATTCCCCGAAAAGACAAAGAAGAACACGAAGGTGACCAGCAGGGGATAGTCCACCCTCAGAAGCACCTTTCGGTCGGCTGCAAGGCTCAGCAGGAGGGCGGCAGCAAGGCACACCGCAAAGGGTATCACCTTAAAGACCGTCAGCAGGCAGATGATAAAGAGGAGCCCGAAAACCGCTGCCTTTTTCCCGTCAAGAGGGACGGAATCGGTCTTGGGTGCAGGGTAGGGAGCTTTCGGCAGCAGCAGGGTCAGGATGAGCAGCACCGCCAGACACAGGATGCCCGCAGGGAGCATGGTGCTGATGAACACAAGGGGCGTGAGAGAATACCTGTCGTAGAGGAAAAGGTTCTGGGGATTCCCCACCGGGGTCAGCATACCGCCCAGATTTGCGGCTGCGGTCTCAAGGACGATTATCAGGATAAGGCTGCTCCTGTGGGCAGTGTCCCCGAATATGAGCAGGGTAAGGGGCACAAAGGTGATGAGAGCCACATCGTTTGTGACCACCGCAGCGGAGAGCATACACAGGATGATGAGGAAAAGCCCTGCCGTCCTTATGTCCTTTGCCCTGCGGGTGATGAGCCCGGTCGCCCTTTCAAAGAGGCCTGCGCTGCGCAGTCCCGCCACTGCCGCCATAAGCGCAAACAGCTCCGTGAGTACGGGGAGGTTCATGTATTCCCCGTAGCGGGCATCGGGCGGGACGAAAAAAGCACTAATTGCAGCCGCAATGAATGCCGCAAGGAGCACGGGCTGCGATCTTACAAATTTAAGCATGATGATTCTCCGTTTGTTTCAGATACCCCATTATAACATATATTGATGCAAAGTGCAATGGATGCCGAAAAAACAAAATGAACTGTTTCGCTGCATGATCTCATATCGGAGCCGGGCACTGCCCGGTTATAACATATATTGATGCAAAGTGCAACGGATGCCGAAAAACAAAATGGACCGTTTCGCTGCATGATCTCATATCGGAGCCGGGCACTGCCCGGTTATAACACATAATGATGCAAAGTGCAACGGATGCCGAAAAACAAAATGGACTGTTTCGCTGCATGAGCGCATATCGGAGCCGGGCACTGCCCGGTTATAACATATAAGGTTGGTTTCAATGACGGTGTGGCTCTGATGAAAGAGGTTCAGGAGTGATCACATATAACTATTGAGGAACTGCTATTACGAATTTGATCTTTATACTAATTTCTGACCGATGTATAGACAAGAAACAAGCCGCAAATGCTTGAATATAAGGGATTTGAGGCTTGGAGATCGTCTATACATCGAGGAAGAATTAGTATTAACGGCAGACCCGGGGGAGAGATCCTTCGGGTCTTATTGTCGGTAATGCACGGAAATTTGACAGCATAAGCCGTAAAGCTGTACAATATCAACAAAATTACACAAATATAGATATTCCTCTTGACAAGGTGTAAGGTGAAAGTTATAATTGTATATATGGTAGTTATACAATTATAGCAAGTATAGCATTAAGGGACACCGATCAGATCAGTGTTTCCCTATATCATTTAAGGAGTGCACACCTGAATGAATATAAATATAAGTAACGCAGGCGGAGAGCCCATCTACCTCCAGATATCGGAACAGATAAAGGCTATGATACTGGACGGTACACTGAAAGAGGGGGATATGCTCCCCTCCATGAGAAACCTTGCGGTGGAGCTGCGGATCAGCTTCATGACCACGAAAAGAGCATATGAGGAGCTGGAAAGGGACGGCTTTATCGAGAGCTACACCGGAAAAGGCTCCTTTGTGAAGGCGCAGAATATGGAGCTTTTCAGAGAGGAACAGCTGCGCAGGATCGAGGGGCTCATTGATGACGCCGTACAGAGGGCGAAGAAGTGCGGGGTGGATAAGAAGGAGCTTCGGGAAATACTGGATCTTATTTACGGAGATGATAACAATGGATAACTACGAGAATGCGATAGAGGTAAGAGGGCTGACAAAGAGGTACAGGGGATTTACGCTGGACAGTGTGACCTTTGATGTGCCGATGGGCAGCATAATGGGCTTTGTGGGGCAGAACGGCGCAGGGAAGACCACCACCATCCGCAGCATACTCAATATAATAAAGGCGGATGAGGGGGAGATAAAGGTGTTCGGCCTTGACCATATCAAAGACGAGATGGAGATAAAAAAGCGCATAGCTCCCGTGTTTGATGAGCTGCCGTTCCACGATGTATTCAAGCCCGGGGATATATCCCATATCTTTGCGGGGCTGTATGAGAACTGGGATGAGCAGGTGTTCAAAGGCTGGCTGGACAGACTGGAGCTGCCTCTCGGAAAGCGGATAGGGGACTACTCAAAGGGAATGAAGATGAAGCTGCAGATAGCCTGCGCCCTTTCCCACAAGGCGGAACTTCTCATAATGGATGAGCCTACCACGGGACTTGACCCTGTGGTGAGGGATGAGGTGCTGCATATCTTCATGGAGTATCTGCAAAGCGGTGAGGCATCCATACTCATGTCCTCCCACATCACCTCCGATCTTGAAAAGATAGCCGACAGCATCACCTTTATCGACAGCGGACGCATACTCATAACGGGCAGCAAGGATGACATACTCGACCGCCACGGCATCGTCAAGTGCGGTGAGGAAAGCCTTGCCTGCTTAGACAGGAGCAGCATCGTCAGCGTAAGGGAGAACCCCTACGGCTGTGAGGTCATGGTAAATGACAGGCGCAGAGCCGCCGCAGATCACCCCGACCTTATAGTGGACCCTGCGGATATCGACGACATAATGCTCTACTATGTCCACGAGGGGGAAGAAAAATGGAGCTGAGCAGGAAGACCAAGGCGCTCCTTTTCAGGGAGTTCCGCCTGTCACTTAAGGGCATTATCATCACCATCTGCCTTTCGCTGGGGTTCAGCATCTTTTATTCGATGCCTTTCATCTTTAAGCTCATGGATCCTGTCGGATTTGGTTTTGACATCCGTATCATCATAGGTCAGATGGTCTATCTTATACCCGTGATGTGGATATTGCCCGCATCGGGCGGAAGTACGACAGGCATGGAAGATGTGCTCAAAAAAGATGCGGAGTCGGGCTGGCTCATCTATTCCTATGCACTCCCCATAACTCCCCGTGAAAGGGCAGGTGTGCGCTTTGTGCGCAGGATGGTGCTTGTCATCGGAGCAGCAGTGATGTCGGAGATATGTGTCTTCATACTCTGCGCCCTGGGCGGATACCCCTATGAGCCGGAAATGATATGCCCTGTTTTTATCATGATCGCCATTTCGCTTGTGAATATGTGCATCACGGAATATTTCACCCTCTCCGCACGGAACGTGGAAGAACTGAAGAAGGCATACAACAAAGCGGGCTTTGTGACCATGGCTCTCATGCTGGGGATCGCTGCCGCCGTTTACATCGGTATCAACGGCTATATCAAAAGTACGGAGAAGATAGATGAGATCATCTCTTCACTGCCGTTCCCTCCCATGTGGACACTGTTCATATCCCTGCCCGTGAGCGCAGCCGCAGCCTGTGCCGTATACAGGATAATGCTTGGCAGAATGAGCTCCGCCTACCCGGGGGTCGTGGACACGAAGAAGGAAAAGCTCCTTTCGGACAATATGGGTGGAAAGACAATAACGAGCGGCTATGTCTATATGCAGATCGCAAGGAACAAAAAGCTGCTCATTCTGTCAGCACTGATGCCCCTTATGATGAGGATCTTTTTTACTGCCGCATACATCTGTTTTTCACTCCTGGACTCCGGACTTGACGAAAATATCATCTTTTCGGTGCCTCTTAAGATAGTGGCTGCCGTTCTTTCGGTGGTGATAGTCTCAGCCTTTACGAGCAGTACCTTTGAGGGAGACAAAAAGCTGTGGTCGTACTTTGTGTGTGCCTCTCCCGCAGGGATCGGAGGCTACCTTTACAGCGAATACCTCATCTGCTTTTCTATGGCGGGTCTTGCCATGGTGGGGGGCATCTTTGCGGAGAATCTTTTTGATACCCTGCAGTTTATAGTGACGGGGGAGGAAGCTCTGTCCCTTTCCAATATCTATATAGAGGGCTTTTTTGTATATCTTCTCATGATCGCCGCAGATATCCCCCTCATGATAAGGTTCGGCGCCAAAAAGGGGAGCTATATCAAGACCATAGGAGGCATTACACTGGCTGTCATAGGTACGGCGGTGCTCGCCTCGGAGAGCGAAGGCATGAAAATGCTGGTGGATGCGGTCTACAAATTCATCAGGGGGGAGGAGATGAGCGATGCGCTGCTCCTTGTCATCAGCGCCTTCCCCCTCTGCGGCATCCTTGCCTGCACCGCATCATTCTTCGTTTCCGAAAAGCTCTATATGAAAGGGGTGAACGACTATGAAAGAGGATAAGCTGAACAGGAAAAGGCTGGCTCTGTTCATCCTGCTGTCATATGCCTTTTCATGGATACCTGCCTTCATCTTCAACCGTACTGTGGGCTATCATGAGTGGTTCGAGACCAACAAGTACCCCGTGCTGTTCTGGTTCACGGGCTATGGCCCCGCCCTTGCAAATGTGGTCACACGGAAACTGACCCACGAGGGCCGGGACAACTCCTGCCTTCACCTGAACCTGAAAGGGAACCTGAAATATTATGCCATCGCCGTTCTCACCATCCCTCTTTCCTGTATCCTTTCGGGACCCCTGCTGACTGTTTTCTGCGGGGACGGTGATCTTGGGGATCTGGGGAGCCTCTACACTCCTGCGGAAGCGGCTGCGATCTTCCTTCAGATCATAAGCGTAGTACCTCTCATAGCCTTCAACACCTTCGGCGAGGAATTCGGCTGGAGGGGCTACATGAACCGGAAGATGGAGCCTATACTGGGAACTGTGGGCACAGTGGTCACGGGCGGCATCATCTGGGGGCTGTGGCACGCAGTCCTTACGGTGGAGGGGCACAATTTCGGGACGGACTACCCCGGCTACCCCTGGACGGGAATGCTGAGAATGTGCGTTTGCTGCTCCTTTTTCGGGATGTTCCTCATGTGGCTCACAAAGAAGACCGGCAGCATATGGCCTGCCTGCATAGCCCACGCCGTAAACAACAACGGCGGCAATTTCACATCCGCACTGCTTGTCAGCGGCATCACCAAGGAGACCGATTTCAGGAACGGCGGGGATATGGTGGCTATGCTGCCCTTCTTTGCGGTGTGTACGGTGTGTCTGGTGCTGATGATGCGTGAAAGGCGGCAGGGAAGGACGTCCGCCGACAGCCTTGCGGCGGGGCAGATGTGATATCGGGGACTTATACTGATTCTTCCTCGATGTATAGACGATCTCCAAGCCTCAGATCCCTTATATTCAAGCATTTGCGGCTTGTTTCTTGTCTATACATCGGTCAGAAATCAGTATTACCGCAAAAAATGACCGATAAAGGGTGTTTTTCATTCTTGACGGAGAGGGTATGGGAGTGTATAATTTCCAACATATATACACGACCCTGACCGAAAGGACGGAAGAACATGAGCGAGCTCAGACACCGCAAGGCACAGACCACCCTCAGGCTGACAGACACACAGGGCGCACCTCTCAGGGGTGCCGCCGTAAAGGCAAGGCTGAAAAACCACAGCTTTCTCTTTGGCTGGGGAGCATTCGATGTCATGGCGTATATGAACGCCCCTGATGATATAAAGGAAAGGTTCAGGCCCCGTGCGGAGCGGTGGGAGGCTCTGTGCAACTACGGCACACTGCCCTTCTACTGGGGACGGTACGAGCCCCGGGAGGGAGAGCCCGGCAGGGAGCCTGTAATGAAGACCGTGGACAGGATGCTCCAGAAGGGCGCAAAGGTGAAGGGACACCCTCTCTGCTGGCACACCGTCTGCGCCGACTGGCTGCTGAAGTACAGTGACGAGGTCATAATGGAAAAGCAGCTTGGGCGCATAACCCGTGAAGTGAGTGATTTCAGGGGGAAGATAGGGCTGTGGGATGTGATAAACGAGACGGTCATCATGCCGGTGTTCGACAAGTACGACAACGCCGTGACCCGTATCTGCAGCCGCTACGGACGCATTGAGCTGATAAAGAAGGTCTTTGCGGCAGCCCATGAGGCTGACCCCTCCGCAGTGCTCCTCATAAACGACTTCAACACCTCCGAGGAATATGCAAAGGTCATAGAGCAGTGCCTTGATGCGGGAGTACCCATAGGCGCCATAGGCATACAGTCCCACCAGCACCAGGGCTACTGGGGCGCAGAGAAGCTGAGGACGGTGCTTGCCCGCTTTGAGCGTTTCGGTCTGCCTATACACTTCACGGAAAACACCATCATATCGGGTCAGCTTATGCCCCCCGAGATAGTGGATCTCAACGATTATCAGGTGGAGACATGGGACAGCACTCCCGAGGGCGAGGAAAGGCAGTGCAGGGAGCTGGAGGAGATCTACCGCATCCTCTTCGGTCATCCGCTGGTGGAAGCCATTACAGGCTGGGATCTCTCCGACGGCGCATGGCTCAACGCCCCCTCCGGCATACTCCGCCGTGACGGCAGCCCGAAGCCTGCCTACCATATGCTTTACAGCCTTATCCATAAGGAATGGTCAACAGAGTACACCGCCGCAGCAGACGACAACGGCGTATTCATCCTTGACGGGTTCAGGGGAGAGTATGAACTGGAGACAGGCGGCAGGACCTTCACCGCTGTGAATGACGGCAGTGACAGCAGGCTGGTGGTAGGCTGAGCTTTGAAGACCGTCTGTACATCGGGGAAGGAGCACTATTACCCCGGTACATGATATTCTGTGTGGTAAAAAACGGAGCTTTTTTACCACATTTTTTTGCTTTTTACCACAGCCTATCCCGCTCCTGTAACGGCTTTGAGGGGAATGTGGTAAAAAAACCAAAAAAACTTCCGTATCTTTCTTTTTTTATTTTTTCTTTAAGTATAAAAAAATGATAAATAATTACCACATTACACTGACAACCCGCATCATATAAAGGAAAACTGTGTGGTAAATTTCGTTTTGGCTTTTACCACACTTTTGCGGGAGACCGCTGTACACAGGGCTTTTTCTGTGGTAAGATCTGATGGCGTTTTTTACCACATTTACCACAATGTCCCATGTGGGGCAGCCCTCGTGCAATTGCGCAAATATACCTGCACATTACTATTATAGCATATTTAAGAGGAGTAGTCAATAGGTTTTGGGGAATATTGCGCAAAAAGCCGCAGCATCGCATCATGCTTTGCTG
>ODAI012164647.1_pt1 | contig 13975 bp, 18 predicted proteins | sample 1539321 | NCBI WGS metagenome assembly ODAI01 (sample SAMN02144231, study PRJEB22623) | gut metagenome | biome: sheep rumen | host: Ovis aries | place: New Zealand
TGCTGTCCAGTAAGAAGCAAAATCAGTATAAATGTATTCATTATCTAATGCATCAATCTTCTTATTGGTGTACTCTTTTGCTTTTTCAAGTACATCTTCAATATCATCAGCAATCTTACCAATCTTTCTATCAACATGAGCGCCAACCCATTGAGTTGTAGCTAACTTGTTTTCACCTTCAACATCATGAATCTTATTATATTCAAATCCTGATACATAATAGAATGCAGTAAGACCAGCATTTGCCTGAGAAGTTAATGCATAGTTAGCAGCAGTCTGTCCAGCAGCTGCACCATTAAGAGGTTCATATGTACCGTCTTCCTTCTTCTTGTAGAATACAACACATTCACCTTTCTTAATATGACTTGTTTCATCAAGATAATCATTATCTGATTTCTTAGTTAAATCTTCTCTAGAAATCTTAGTGTAAATTAAGTTTTGGTCTGGGCCATTCTTAGCTAATTCACCAGTAGGATCATTAGGAATCCAATAATACTGAAGATTTGCAGCCTGATATCTTGAATCTAATATAAGGTCTTGAGTATCAACAGCTTCAAAAATAGGAGCATCTTCAGTACCACCAGAAATAATATAATATGAACCATCAATAGTAAGTGAATTCATATCAGCTGCTGTATAGCAACCATACCAATCAACGCCGAATGCATCAGTAGATTTAGTATTAACAGTGTCAAGTGTTGCAGAATATGTTGTAGCATAAACTGTAGCAGTATTTAAGTTAATTCTTAAGTTAACATCACCTACTGAATAAGATGTATTATCTTTATACTGATTACCGTTTACATTCCAGTTAGGATGTCCAGGTTCATCAAATGAATCAGCACCCTGATGAGAATCTGTATCTGCCCAGTTTGTATTCTGACCAGCCATTGTTAAGGTAGCAAATTCAGAGTTAGTTGTCTGAATACTTCTTAATGTTGTTCTACCTTGTTCAATTAAATCAGTATGTGTATGTAAATCATCAATTTCCTGTTTGTTACCAGCAATTGAGTATGCAATCTGAATACCTAAGTTTTCTTGGTCTCCCTGAATTACATACCAACCAATCATATCGTCATCCTTAGGAGCATGCCAATCAACGATTGCACCATCAGAATTAACTTCAAGTTGTTTAGTATTTAAGTTAACTGCATAGTCAGTATCATCAACTGTATAGAAGTATGTAACTTTATCATCAGAACCAGTTGTAAAGGTAAGATTAGAAGCATTATCTCCGCTAACCTGTCCGTATGTAATATATGTTGTAGTACCAAGTGAGCCATCTGATAACTTATCAAGTAAGTAAGCAACTTCCTTTAAAGTATTAATACCATCAGCAATATTCATATTGTATGTTGAATCATACTGAGAATCTTTAGTATAAAGCTGAGGGAATCCAGAAATTTCACTGTTACCAGGTGTGTATTCAACAAGATTATCAATACCTAAATAGTTAGAGTAATCACTCTGACTAAATAATCCATAGTATTGGTCAATTGTTAACTCAGTAAATGTCTTTGGACTACCAATAACAGTTTCCTGAGGATTTTCTGCAGTCTGGTAAGAATAAGTAGGATCATATGATGCTACAAATACACCTGAGTATGAAACATTATCTTCAGTATGCTGTTCAGAAATATCAACAACATAATATGTTGTATGACCATCAGCTGTAAGAGTAATTAAGTGCTTACCAGGATTGTTAGTATCATAGTTAGTGTATTCTGTTTCGTCAAGTTCAGAAATAACATTTGTAGCATTAGTAATCTTGCTGCCAAATGAAACAGGTAAGTATTGGTCACGGTAATCACCAAGTAAGTTATGATATAATCTATCAACTTCACTTGCAGTATACTTCTGTGAGAATGCTAATGTGTATGCATAAGCTGAAGTCATGTAACTCCATGTTAATTCATCATCAATAGCAATGTAGTTACCAACACGTTTTTCAATAGCCTGTCCAGTAATAGGGTTCTCAACTCTAACAAAATCACCCCAGTGAGGTGTTACCTTGATACCTGATGTTGGAAGAGCATGTTCGTCTTTATGATACCAATAAGAATTAGTAACTGTAATGGTTGTATATTCTGAATCATCAGGTCCATTTAATACATAAGGATTAGCGTTAGTTCTTGCAAATCCTGTTGTAGGATCATAATCGTTAACACCCTTAATAGTTACTTCATTGTTTAATGCCCATAAATCCTTCTTACCAGCCTTTAAATCAACAGGTGGTGTTTCACCAGTACTCTTAATACCATTGTTACCATTTGTACCAAGCATTTCATCCATTGAATAGTTAGGATAAATCTTAGCTACAAGGTCGGCGGTAAGTGTATCAGCTAATTGTTTAATTTGATTTTCAACGTCATCAATTCTCTGGATAGTAGCATTATATGCAGTCATGCCAATACCTACATATGTATTCATAGCAGGTACGAAGATTTGTTGTTCATCTCCAATGAAAATTAACGAATTATTATAAATCGCTTTAATGTCTTCGTTAATATCAACGCCATGTCTAACATATGAAATAAGTTTCTTAGCAATATTTACATTTAAATTAGCCATTTTATTGTAACATTTTTTATATTTTTTAATATTCTATATAGTTAAAAATAAACTTAAAAATAGTGGTTATTTTGTAATAAATTCTGGTTCAAAAGCATATGAAAATGAATCATATAATGACTCAGTTGTAATTACTCCAGGCTGTTCGATAAAGCCATCTTCAGGATCAATATCTGCTTCATCAATTTCAAGAATCATCGTTCTACTGTTAGTTCCATCATTAATATCTGGAGTAATTTCTAATCTTGCATATGTTGTTCCATCTGTTCTAGTATATAATCTAAATAATGCGTTATCAGCAGCAAATTTAGCATCATATGCAGTTTCTTTAACTTCATCAATATCTTTATAGAATCCTGTTGCTTGTACTTCAGGTGTATAAGTATAATAAATAAGTCCTGAATCCTGACGATAATCATCTGGTAAAGGAATACCTGACATATTATCTGAATGAATTGAATAAACCTGAATAGCAGTTGGATCTTCGTTTAATAAATCTATTTGTTCTTGAGTTAATTCTGTAAAATATGAATATGAATGTGGTACACCAATCTTTTCTGTTGCAACATATGCCATTTCATATGCCTGTTTAGCTAATAAATCTGAACCTAAAGATGATTCATAAGCAAGATAAGCTATTTCATATGCAGTATATGCAGTTGAATATGCTTCATTAGTTTTCTCTCTAATTGAATCTACTGAATTACGAATTTCTCCTAATGATTCAGCAGTAGCATCTTTGAATTCATAATAATCTTCTCTATCTGCTAATAAACCACTGTATGTATATGTATCAGTATCTTCATTATAATAAGCAAAACCAACTTCTTCATCTAATCTATCAATTCTTTTAGCTAAATCATCTGCATGTATTATTGATTCAGGTAAAGAATTAATCCAATCAGAAATCTTCTCAAGATCATTATATCTTTCATCAGCATTCTTTATAACATTATCTTGAATTTCTTGTAATGCAATCTGATGAGCTACAAGTTCAGTTTGGTCTTTTCTATAGTAATCATTAATTATTGTTTCTGTTAATCTTTCAAAATCATCAATTGTTGTAAATTTAGCATCTGCTTCAGCAGGTGTTAATAAATCATATGTTGAAATAACATTATCACCATCAATTGTAATATGTTCACCAGCACTTACTGGTTTTTGATAATGAGCAAGTATTTCATCTAATTGTTCTTGTGTAACATATGTTGCAAAGATTAACTCTGTTTCGTCATTTAATTTATCAATTTGATTGTGAATCCATTCAAGGTCTGATAAATCAGCAATATCATCAATAGCCTGTAAAAGTTCTTCAGTGTTATTAATATATGAATTTGCTGCAGCTAACCAAGCACCATTCCAATCAATATCTATCGCATCAATTAATTTATAATCTTGACCGTTCTTTTGATTTAACTTACTAGCTATTTGAAGACCGGTATATGACCCATCTTCAGTATACTTTTTAACATTAGTAAATCTTTCGTTATATGATAGCTTAGCCATTAATTATAAGTTAAAGTATATTTTTAACACTCCATTTAATATTTCCTAAACCACTTTGTTCAGTCTTCCAAATGTTATACTTAATTTTTGATGAATATATTGTTATACTGTTAGCTAATTCCCATCCTCCTCTTAATCCACTAAATTCATCAATAAATGTTGGGGTAAAATCACTTGGACAACCAAACCAACCGAATTCTCCTTCTTCTTGATTTATTGTAAATTCACAATCACAACTTCCAATTGTAATTTGACGGTCTAATTCTTTAAAGTTTCCTAAAGTTATTTCTTCATTTCCCCAAACAAGAGCATAACCATATTTCTTTTCAAAGAATGTAGAACCTTCTGTTTTTTCATCAGAATAAATAACAAGATATTTTGTATCTGTATTTACATCTATTGATGTTGTAGCATATGTTTTATCATCAGACAAATAAACAATATTATTTGCACTTGATGTTACATAAATGTTTTTATTTTCTGATGAACCATAAATATCCAAATAGAATTCAATCATTTCTGGTTTTGTATCATATTCAATAAATGATTCATCACCTCTTGTACTTATTCTAATTGGAACATATTTATTTACAGCTATTTTGCTGTCCTTTATTTCTAAATTATATTGTGCTGTAGGATCATCTATTGTAAATACTGATGTATCAATAGAATTAGCAATATCATAACCAATCTTTATGGTTTTATACTTTTCTCCGTGAGCATAATATTCTTCTGCAACTAATGTAATGTTATTCTCTCCTTTAAATCTAACATTATCACCTAACATTTCTGCAGATAATTGAGCATATACATCATCATTGTCATTAATTAATTGAAAAGAACCAAAACATAATAAATTTGATTCCCAAACATCTCCACCAAAATATTCACCTTTTGTATAGATTTGTTTTCTGTCTCTAATGAATGCTATTGAATCTGTTTCATTAATAAGGTCCAAAAGATATTCAAATGCCTCATCAGTATAAAGAGATGAATTAATAAGAACAAACTTTTTATCTATGATAGGTGGATTTGACTTTAATTCGTCAATCGTCATTACTCTTACTTCTAATGTATCTTCCATATTATCCATTATCTATCATTATTTTTCTTCCATCTTCAGTAAGTATATACTGTTCAAGGTCTGTATAAAGATATTCTGGTCTATTAGGAATATCTGCTTCATAATGCCCAAATAAATATTCCCAGTTATGAAGAATATCAGTATATGAATAAATGTATGTTGAAATATTTTGAGCAATAGATGAATATGCAACAGCCTCATCTAATTCTGGTGTTATATATCCAGGATTATATTGTTGTCCTATATTCCAAAAATTTACCCAATCGTCCATATTATATGAATCAGCAAAATATGATACTGCATCTGCAGCAGTATTATAAGCAAATTCATCTGTGTAATCTGTTAAAGCAGCAATATTAATTGCAAAGTTTGTATAAGCATTAATTCTAGAATCAAACTGTGCAACAGGGATCCAAGAATGATCTTTATGCTGTGTTATAACATCTCTTGGCTTTAATTCAGATATTTTCTTTGAATTATTTTTTCCAGGATACATTGGCATAATTAATTACTGCTATATATTTCCCAAAGATTGATACTGTCATCTAAGTTATCAATTCTCTCATCTTGTTCAGTATCTTTCTCTAATTGTTTTTCTTTCATTTCTTGGTGTTCAGCTTCAGCTTGTTCTTTATAGTTATGTAATCTAAGTGAAATCTCTTCAGTGATTTGATTTAAATCAATTAAGCTTAATGCAGTAACCTTTTCATTCTCCTCAACATTTTCATTGATTTCATTCATTCTTTGCATTGTAGCTTCAGCTAATTCATTAATAAGATCATTGTTATGTAAAATCATATCCTTCTGCTCATCTAATCTTTCGTTTTGTATATCTTCAAGATTATTGATAAATCTTATTAATTCCTTTACTCTAACACTTATTGTTTTATTTCCCAAAGAAACAGGTACAATCATTTCATTAACGAAATCTTCAAAATGTTCGTCATGAAATACTTCATCATATGGTTTTAATTTTGATATTTTTACACCCGCCATTCTTAAACACTATAATACAATATTTGTTATATAAAAATAAACATACAGAGTTTGAATTATATTCTTATAAACATCTATATTTATTATATAAAGCTTAAAAAAAATATGAGTAAAGAAGGTACTTTAATTAAAACTCGTCATCCATTTTTATATTTTGATAATGCAGATATTTCTAGCGTTGAGGAAGCAAGGAATAGACAGCAAGTTCTTGATAGTAAACTTGATGAAATAAGATGTCGTATTGAAACATTAGTATTTGCTACACCAAAAGATATTACTCCAAAGAATGAAGATCCTCTTGATTATATTGGTGAAAGATTAAATTCTATTTATGAAGATCTTGAAGAAACAGCAAAAGAATATTATACAATTGATATTATAAGAGATATTATTGGGGATTGGGCTTATGGTGGATATTCTGATGATAAAGAAGTATATCCAAATAGTGAAACTGATGAAGAAGTTAATAAGAGAGCATTTATAGAAGATAAACATATCGAAATAAAAAGAGATATGAATAAATTTACATTTGCTCCACCTGATGATAATGTTAGTCAAACAATAACTAGAAGTATTCAGAATATAAAATTGAATGATGAATTATCTGAAGAAATTATTAATCAATATATTATCCTTTTAGGTAATAAACCTTATGTTGATTATGATGGTCAATTTTTATTTGCTTCAAAAGAAAAAGCTGAGAATGTATTAAAGAAGAAAATGGACTTTCATTCAATTGATTATATATCAAAAGAATTTGTAAAGTTTCATCCAGATTATTTTAATACTGTTATTGATAAATTATCTGAAGAAGATAAAGAAAAGTTCAAAGAATCTTTACCTAAGTTAGAAGACGGAAATTTACTTGCTAATTTTGGAGATTTTGAACTTTTAAATAAATTATTTGGCGATTTAGTTATTAAAGAAGTATTTGAAATACTTGGTGTTAAGATAATTCCATTTAATACATTAATAAATTCATATATCTCTTGAAAATAAACCGATGAATTATTCTCATCGGTTTTTCTATTTTAATATTACAAATACAAGTAATAAATTTGACGTATGCAATTCTCAGAAGATATTGTAAAACTTTTGGAAGAACATTTTCCTGGAAAGGATATTTATAGTATGTCTCTTCAGGAGCTTAAAGCTTTTAAAGAAGAAGTAACCATGTTAAGACAAGAATATAGTTTGTTGGAACTTGGTTGTAAAACATTAGGTAATGCTGCCTATGGTGCTTCTGCTAACCAATTTTTCTATTTTTATAATGTTGCATTAGCTGGTGATATTACAGGTGAATGTCGTAATCTTACTAAAACAATGTGGCATAATCTTGAAGAATTTTTCCATGAAACACTTTGGGAAAGAAAAGATTTGTGGGAAAAATTTGATTTTGAACTTGATGAGAGTAAACATGACTGGTATCGTCAGCAAACAATAAGTATATATTCTGATACCGATTCCGTTTATACAACATACGGTACATTATTTAGAGCTATGACTCCTGAAAGTCAAGCAAAATATGATACTGACGAAAAGAAAGCAAAGTTTATTTTGAAATTTAATCAGGAATTTCTTGATAAACAAAATACGCAATGGTGTGAAGATATTTATGCGCCAAGGCATGGACATAGTGTTCATAATTTTGAACTTGAGACTATTTCTAAAGCAGGTATTTATCTTGCAAAGAAAAAGTATCTTAAAGGATTGGTATTTAATAAAGGTAAGTTCATGCTTGATAAGCCAAAGGTATCTGGTACAGGTATTGAAATTATTAAGTCAACTACACCAAAACTTTGTCGTACAATTCTTACAGATTTAACTAAGAGTTTGATGTTTGATTTTGATGATTCAACTCAAGATAAGAGAGAAGAATACATTATGTATTTTAATGATAAACTTTCAGAATATAGAAGACAATTTTATCAGGCTCCTATTGAAGATATATCTCAATCTATTGGTGTAGGTAACTATAAGAAATATGTTATTGATGATACAAATCAATTACTTTTAGGAAAGCAATGTCCTGTTTCTGTTCAGTCAGTTGCAAGATTTAATTATCTTGCTCATAAGAATGGAGATGATTCTAAGAAGTTCTATTCTGGTAAGATTAAGTATTATAATATTAGAACTGGCATGGGTAAAAGTGATTATGGCTACTTTGGTTTCCCAGCCGGTGAATTACCTGAGTGGGCTCCTCAGATAGATAAATTAACTCAATGGGAAAAAACAGTTATTGATCCTATTAATCGTTTTCTTGAGGTTATGAAAATTCCTCTTGTTAATGCCAGCAATGTTGTCCAACTAGAACTATTCTAAAATTTTATTTTTATATATAGTAAAAATATATATATGAAAATAAAATGGCTACTAAGCAAGAATTATTTACAAAGGTAACTGGTCTTACATTTGATGTAGAAAAGATCACAGATCCTAATAAATTAGCTTGGCTTATTCCAGATGGTTCAATGCTTGAAGGTGAAGGCAGAAAGACAGAATTAACCAAAGAATTCATGGCTGCAGCTGATTTAGATGAAGATAGTAAGTTCTCAACAGTAGAAGTAGATTATGATGATACAGATACTTCTGATGATGATAATTCAAATGATGATTAAAAATTATATCTAAAATAATATGAATAGAGAATTATTTACAAAAGTAACTGGTCTTACATTTGATCCTTCAAATATTCCAGCAGATAAATTAGCTTGGCTTATTCCTGATGGTTCAATGCTTGAAGGCGAAGAAAATAAAAAGGCTGAACTTACTAAAGATTTTATGGAAGATGCAAATCTAGATCTTAGTAAAAAATTTAGTAATCAAGAACCTATAATTGAACCAGTTGAACCACAGCCACAAGAACCTATAGAAGTAGAATCAACTGAATATGATTATATATTTGATGAAGCTTCTTGGAATGCATCTGAAGCAAATGGTGCTCTTAAGAAATATCATACAAAATACCCAGAAGAAGATTGGTGGAATAATGTAGCTAATAGAGCATGTAATTATAATGATAGAGTTTATATTGGTACACTTATTGATTCAGAAGTATCAGCTAATGTATCCGCAAGTGCTACTTGGGCAAGCGATGCTGCTCAAAAGATAACAATTGATGGTATTGAATATTATGGTGTTATTTTCTATGGATTTGAACCACAAGATGTAGTATTATTTAATGATATTGCTTTAACTGAATCTGTTAATAAAACTTTATCTATTTCATCAATTACTTATTCAAGTGATTGTAGTAGAAGTTGGGCTGGTGCTATTAATAATCCTGGCGCTAAATATCCTTGGGTATGCCCAAATATTACAGAAGATGTAAATGCTAAGATTAGATTTGAATATGAAGGTGCTGAACCTGTATATCCTTGGGGAGATAAATTATTTAATGCTGGTGATTGGGGATGTGAATCAGTAGCTAAATTATTTGGCGATGATTTTGATATTAGTAAGTTTAAGATGATTCTTATAAAATAAAAATATAAATTATGTTTCCTGGTTACGTAACAATATTTAAGGACTCTGATAAATTTATTCATTTATATTTTTATCCTGGAATTGATGAATCAAATAATTTTTATTATAGAGATTTAGATTTATCAAACTGTAAAGTTAAATATACTGAAACAGCACATGAAGATAGTTCTAAAGAATATGTTTTTGAGAATAAGAATATTATAAAAATTGTTTGTAAATTGATTGACAATAAAGGAATATTACATTTAAAGGAGCTTACATTATAAATTAGTTAATTTATACAAAGTTAAGAGTTAGGTATTGAACCTAACTCTTTTTTATTTCTATATTAATATAACTATATAGAATAATTTATGAGAACACAAAGAATATTTTTAGGTGGCACTTGTGCTGAAACAACTTGGAGAGATGAATTAATGCCTTTACTTGATAAACAAGGTGTAGAATATTTTAATCCTGTCGTAAAAGATTGGACACCTGAATGCCAGCAAATAGAAGAAGATGAAAAGAATTATAAATGTAATATTCATCTTTATACGATAACTAAAGAAATGATTGGCGTATATTCTATTGCTGAAATTATACATTCTGCACATCTTGCTAATATGTATGGAACAAGTGTTGATTTAATTGTATTTTGTATTTATAAACCTGAAGATTGGTCTAAAGCACAATTAAAATCATTAAGAGCTACAGGTAGATTAGTTAATGATATTGCTCCAAATAATTCAATTGTTTATGAAGCAGAAAGTATGGATGATTTATTTAATAGATTATATCTTACACCTGCAGCTGCATAATTGAATTTAATGATTTTATTTCTATATTATATTGAGTATTAAAATATAAATCATATGAAAGAAGAAAAAGAGAAACAGAATTATGAAACTCCTACAGTAGAAGAAACAACTATGGTTTCTAAGGAACTTATGGATTCTATGCAGGGTGCTTTATCTAAAGCAACAGAAACTATTAATAAGCTACGTGAAGATAATGCAAGTGCAAATGATAAATATATCAGGGCATTGGCAGATTATCAAAATTTAAAGCGTATTTCTGATAATAAAATTGCTACCGCTAAAGATAGTGGCAAGGTTGCTGTTATTAAAGAATTGCTTCCAATTATTGATAACTTTGAAAAAGCAATGGAATCTGAGGAAGTAACTGAAGGAATTAAACTTATTTACAATGGATTTAAGAGTGTTCTAAGTTCAAATGGTGTAGAAGTTATTAATCCTACAGAGGGTGAAGCTTTTAATGATTCTGTTCATGAAGCTGTTGCTCCTATTCCTGGAGATGAGGAGAAAAAGAATACAATTGCTTTTACTCAGTTCAAAGGTTATAAGATGGGAGATATTATTCTCCGTTATGCTAAAGTTGGTGTATATGTATAATTTTACAGCTATGATGCATAAAGTAAAAAAGCGATTATTAAAAATAAGTGGAGATATTATGAATAGCATAGGTTATTGTAGGGATTGGCATGGGAGTTTTTCAGAAGTAAAAAATTATATTGCTGAAAAATATCCTAACATTTTGTTCGAACATACAACATTTGGTTTTGGAATTATTTTCAATGTTCCGGAAGAATATGTTATGTCTGAAGTATCTAAGTATGTTTTGGATAAGTTTGAAGAAAGATATCATGTTTGTACCTTTGGTGACAATGCTAGATTAATTATTGTAACTGTTTAATAAAATGAAACATACAAAGAATATTAAAAGATATACTCCTATATATACTGAGTATACTGTTTTTGAGGTTATTTTTAATCCTCAATTTAAAAAAGCTCAGAATAGATATAATATTTTAACTGAAGCTATTTCATCTGTTACTTTAGGACTTGATAAAAATCTTTATATTAATTTTAATGATGCTAATGTTGAAGATACATCTATCTTTGATATTTTTGCTCGTGAAGCATCATCTATAAGTTATATTGAAATTAAAATTGGAGATAGTGAAGGCAATATTACTGATAAAAGACTATTTCCTGTTAAGTTTAAAATGGCTATGCCTACTGCTTTTTCATATGATAGATATAAGTCATTTTTGGCTGTATTTAATTTAGATAAAAAAATTAAAATAATAGATGAGTAGTATTTGCATAACAATTCCTAAGTCTATAAAATGGACTGAATATGAAAAGGAATTAAAAGCTGTTGAGGATGAATCTCAAGAAATGAATTATAAGATTCCCACATTACCTAAAGGAGTAAATGTTGGAGATAGATGTTATATATGTCATGATGGATTCATTAAAGGTTGGATGAAAATATCTAATCTTCAAAGAATAGATGGATTTACATGTACAACAACAGGAAAATATTGGGAACCTGGTAATTATGTTTCTCGTACTGGTGTATTTCATTATTTGAAAGAACCTATCCCTATGAAAGGTTTTATGGGATATAGAAAAATAAACGATTACGAATAATATGCTTTATTGTAGATTTTATATACCACTTAAAGAATGTGATAATGATTATAGACCATGTATTTGGCCAATTAGATATCCTTATTGGTGTACTGGTTATACAGATACTGAAGCTATAATTGTTGCATATGTAAAGAACATGGACGAGTTCTTTATGCAGTGGCCTGAAATGGATAAATTTTTAGATAAGCATCCTAATAAAATTGAAGTTGAAGAATGTGAAGAAGTAGAATTCTCAAGTAGATTCCAAAGACCAGATTGGTATACTGATGAACATATTCAAAAAATGAAAGAATTAAATGTTATCAGTGATTTAAAAGGTTTATTCATTTACAGACCAGTTGTAAAAGATTATAAAAGCAGACAAGAAAAGTTTGTTGAAAAATTTGGTCATTGGTGGTATTTAAGGGATTTAGATTTTTTACCTGCCCCATGTGAAGATAAACCAAATGTATTTAAAATGGACGGTAAATGGAAAACATACGGCTGGGCTTTATTTAATTCTCTTGATGCTGCAAGGGAAGCAAGTAATAAAGCAAGAATGGCCGTTGGATTAAATAAATATAACTTTACTTAATATGGGTGTTGACAGAACAAGTTATCTTCTATATGGTTTTAAAGTAGAAGATGAAGATAAAATGAAAATTATTGATGTAGAACATTATGAAGATTTAATGGAGGAAGAACCATATTCTTCAATTTTTAATAATGTGGATTCAGATCAAACTATTATTTCTGATGCAATGTGTGGAGAATATATTTATGTTGGATTGAAACTTGCAGAAATTGATGAATACGATGATAATGAAACCGTTGAACTTTCTATAGAAGAATTAACTAAATTAAATGACAAACTTAAGAAAGCAATGAAAGAGTGGCCTGATTATTTAGTTGATTTATTTAAAGATGATACTCCTAAATTATATTTCTTTATTCATGCTTATTAATATTTCTTAATTATGGAAGATAAAAGAATTGTAGTAAAATTTGAAGTAATTTGTGAAACTGATACTTCAATGGTTGATGGAAATACTGTTGAGGAAAAAGTAAACAATTGGAAAGATTATGTGGAAGATGTTCTAGATCATGCTACTAGAGGTTGGGGAGATGTATGGTCAACAATCAAATGTAAAGAAGCCAAAGCTGAAGATTACGAATAATTGAATTTTTGAAATTCTTTTCTATATTATTAATGTAATTTTTAAAACAAACAATATGGCTTTGCATTTGGACAAAATTACTATTAATGATATCAGAATTCCAATTAATGAAATTCCTTTAAAGGAACTTGATATAACAACTGATGATTGGGAACCTGAAGCCGGTATGATGGGAACAGAATATTCTGGTTCTGACCGTTGGCCACTTGTTTGCGTTAAAGTTATTTCTCCTAAACGAATTGCTGTTGTTACTACTCTTAATTTTACTGAGGAATCTATTACAACAGATCCTAACATTATGGTTGATGAAAACGGTATAATGTGGCTTAAAGATTATACTAAGTTTAAAGAATCTATGTGGGAGTATTATTCTAAGAGAAAGGACGGCAGCTGGAGAAAAATGAATTCAATATATTCTAGTCCAATTCATTTCGGCGCGGCTGAAGTTTACAGAGACCCTAGTTTTTAAAAAATTAAATACTGTCATTAAGCCTGGGATAGAATTTATTCTATCCCTTTTTCTATATTATATTAATAGATTTTCTTTGTAATATGATTAGAGATAATTTTGATATAATTAAAGATTTATTAATATTTGAAAATGAAGCCGACTACTATTTAGTAGTTTTATTTAAACGAAAAAAAGATCAAATAGATAATAAATTTTCATATAGAATAAATTCTGTTGAATGGAATTACAACATATCAATAAAAGATTTTTATATTTTCAAGAA
>ODAI010239441.1_pt1 | contig 13973 bp, 11 predicted proteins | sample 1539321 | NCBI WGS metagenome assembly ODAI01 (sample SAMN02144231, study PRJEB22623) | gut metagenome | biome: sheep rumen | host: Ovis aries | place: New Zealand
CAGGGAGCGTGACGAAGTCCTTGTGAAGCAGGCGAAATTCTTCAAAAGACGCAGCGCCATAGCCGGCAGCATTATCGGAGCTGTATTCGCACTTCCGATACTCATATGTCTTATAGTCAATTTAGCCACAGGAGCCGGACTTACCTGGTTCTTCATAGTTCTTGCGGCTATGTTCATTCCCACCTCGCTTATAATAGTTCCGCTTATGGCCTACGAGGATAAATTCTTCTGGACCATAGTTTCATTCACTGCAAGCCTCCTGCTCCTTTTGGGAGTCTGCTGCATCTATTCCGGCGGAAGCTGGTTCCTGACCGCAGCTGCGTCAGTACTCTTCGGACTGGCCCTGCCTTTTATGCCGTTCATAGTAACGGCCAGACCTGTGGCAAAACGTATCGGCAATAACAAGGGGCTTCTCCTTGTGGCATCATACACTGTTACCTACCTTCTTATGATGATCTGTATAGGCCTGAAAAACGGCTCTGAAGATTTCTTCCGCATTGCCGCAGCCTACTCCATCTCACCTATGATATTTATGTGGGGACTGTTTGCACTTATCCGTCTTCCGAAATGGAACGGCCTTCTGAAAGCTGCTTCATGCATACTCTTCTCAGCTGTAGTATTCTTCTTCTCAGATACGATAGTCCTTCTCACATATGCCGGCAGAACATATATCCCTGAGCTTACCTTCTCTACGGCTACACCGGAAAAAGCAAACGGCGCACTGTGCTGGTCAGTACTTGCTGCCGGAGTTGTATTGTCATTCTTATTTGCAATAGCAGGCATTATCAGATCCAAAAAAAACAATAAAAAGGAGATATCAAAATGAAAAGATCAGCTAAACTTTTTATAATACTCGCTTCCGCTGTAATAGCCTTCTGCTTTGCAGGCTGCGTGATGTTAAGCGATACATACAAGAACGGAGATAAATATTCCGCCGGAAACACAGAATTTGACGGCAGCAGGATCAAGTCACTTGATATAAGCTGGCGTTCCGGAAACATTACTGTTTCAAGACATGATAAGGATACCGTCACCGTAACAGAAAGCTGCGGAAGCGATCTTAAGAAAGAGCAGGAGGTCCATACCTGGCTGGACGGAAATGTGCTCCATATACAGTTCTGCAAGTCCGGAGAGCCCTTCTTCTTCAAGATGTCTGAAAAGAAGCTTGAAATAAAGATACCCAGAGATATGGAGCTGGATGAACTCAGCTGCAGCAGTGCATCAGGAGATATGTTTTTCGAGGATATTGCCGCTGATACTATAAATTGTGCATCTGCCTCCGGCGATATAACCATCGGACAAAAGGGTGAATCCTCATCCATTAAGGCTGCGGCTTCATCTGGCGATATTGACATAACATCGGATAAAACTGACAAAATAGAGGCAAACAGCTCCAGCGGAGAGATCGTGCTTCGCCTTAACAGTATGCCTGCTGAAACTGAGGCCGCATCAGCCTCCGGTGATGTGAAGTTATTTGTTCCCGAAAATGCAGACTTTACTGCAAAAGTAGCTGCTGCATCAGGAGACTTTGATTCAGATATGCCCCTTGTTAAGGAAGACGGCAGATACATCAGCGGAGACGGCTCAAACAAGATAAATATCAGCACTGCCTCAGGTGATATATCCATCGAGAACTGACTGCCGCAATGACAGTATCCGCTTTGACCTTCTTCATCATACCCAAAATACTGTAAGATAAAAAAGGCGATGTTTACAATTGTAAGCATCGCCTTTTCATGTAAAGCAGTTATCTGCTGTCCCATTACAAAATTACAAACCCTATCCTTCTTGTGCAGATAAGAAGGATAACTTATTTTTCAATAAGCATCTGTCTCAGAAGTGTAAGATCAAATGCGTCAAGACGGTCATCCTGACAAAGATCAGCTTTTCTCCAGTCCGCCGGGGCAGCTGTTCTTCCCAGCAGGAAGTTCTGGAGATATACTGCATCAGCAATATTCAGCTCACCGTCACCGTTTACATCGCCGTAAACATCGCTGACAATGATCTCTGCGCCCATAACAGGTTCATCCATAGTACCGCCGTCCACTTCAAACTCGGACTTTAATTTTGATGTGTCCGTTTCAAGTATATAGTCTCCGGCAGGAATATATGAAAGTGAAGCATTGGTATCAAAATCCGGGAACTTATTGTTATTCGGTACAGCCTGTGTTCTTGATGTTACTACTGTACCCGTTGTCTGATGCTCGCAGTTCACGAATGAATCATTGAAGCTCTTTATTGTACCGCCGGATTTTATTACAGTGCAGTCATCACAGTTTTCAAAGAGATTGTACTCCGAGAAGAAATACGAATTTGCTCTGGAATCCTGGCCCACATCTGTCTGATGCTCATAGATATTGTTATAGAGGTGTATATTGGCCTGTCTTGCCATCGGACCTCTTGCGGCACAGTCCTTCCAGTAGTTGTTATGGAAGCTTATATTGTACTGAAGATTACTGTCATTTGCTCCCACAAGATTGGTCTTGTGATAGCCCTCATAGTAGTTATAGCTGTTTGTAAAATACTGGCCTCTCTTGAAATCGCAGGCACCGTCTCCCTGTTTCTTGTCGGACTCTGCCGGCTTTTCTATATTCGGAACATAGAATTCATTGTTATGTATCCAGCATCTCTCAACAGAAGCTGTGACCACACCGTTTACCTGTACTCCCTCCATGCCGATAGCATCCTCAGGAACATTTCTGAAAGCTATATTCCTTACCTCAAAGCTCTTGCCGAACTCAGGAGCAGCTTCTTCACAGATGAAATGAAGTCCCCAGCCATTGATACAAGCGTCTGTGCCAATGCCCTCTATTGTGATATCCTTGCCGGACTTCATTCTTGCCATAAAGCCGTTGTCGCCCTTTAGTCCTCCGAAATCAGTGGTATTATAGGCAGTAAGGCCATAAGGTGCAGTAACGTTTCCGACAATACGGATTACAAGCGGTGTACCGTCCTCGGCAAGCTTTCTGATTATCCCGCTGTTGGTGTTTACAACGGTGCTGCCGTTTGAAGTCTTTCCGCCGCCGGCATCCTGTCCTGCTGAATTGAGGATATTTCCTATACCCGATACAGTTGTACCATCCTTTGAGGTCACTGAAACAGTGTCCTTATTTTCGTCTGTGACATAGAGGACGATCGCATTCGGCTTCAGCTCACCGCTGTCAGTATAAGCTCCAATTCCTTCAGAATAGTTAAAATGAGCGTAGCCTGAACGGTCCTGAGCAGCTACACTTATATTGCTCTTTGTGAAACTGCCCTTGGATGTACTGATAGTCACTGAGTAACTTCCAGCCTTTAAGCCCGGGATATCAACTCTTATACCCTGACCTGTATCTCTTACAAGGTATAAAAGATCGTCTGCTGACAGACTTCCCGTTGAAGGGCCGCTGTAGGAAATACCGGTCACGTCTGAGCTGCTCAACCCCGACACGACCATGTAAAGCATTTCATTCCAGCCGCCTGCGCTCTCGACCTTTACACTGTCAGTCTCTCCGATGTCACTCTGTGCCGCAGATGCAGTAATTGCAGAGCCTGCTCCGTCATTAAGCAAGCCTCCACGGTCTCCTGCCGTCATTGCAGCAATAAAAACTGCCGCAACAAGTGCTGCTTTTCTTTTTTTGGTGATATGATCTTTCATAATTTTTCCCCCTTTTCTGATCCGCATAACGGATCCTCATCTTCACCGTTTTTATTTTACAGCACATATCCTCCGTATACAATGACAGATAATACTTGATAACTGATATATTATGCTCGAAGTGTAAATATCCAAGCATAATATCCCTCCCTGGCCTTCCTGTGATTTCCGGAAAGCTCCGGTTAAAAAAGAGCCCACAAAAATTAAGAGCGCTCATTTATTCATGAGCGCCCTATCCGGAAAATTTTTAATCTCTCTGGAAAAGATCTCTTGTATAGACTTTTTCTGATACGTCATCAAGTACGGAATCATAACGGTTTGCAACGATACATCCGCACATTTTCTTGAATTTCTTAAGGTCATTCACTACTCGTGAGCCAAAGAATGTGCTTCCGTTTTCAAGGGTAGGCTCGTAGATGACTATTGTTGCACCCTTAGCCTTTATGCGCTTCATAACTCCCTGAATAGATGACTGACGGAAATTATCGCTGTTTGACTTCATAGTCAGACGGTATACACCCACTACTACCTGCTTCTCCATGTCACTGTCAAACTGATTATTATCCGCATAATTATAGTAGCCCGCCTTTTCAAGCACACGGTCAGCGATAAAGTCCTTTCTGGTGCGGTTTGATTCAACTATGGCAGTCATCATATTCTGTGGAACGTTCTGATAGTTTGCAAGAAGCTGCTTGGTGTCCTTAGGGAGACAGTATCCGCCGTAGCCGAATGACGGGTTGTTGTAGTAGTCACCTACACGAGGGTCAAGACAAACTCCCTTGATGATGTTGGCAGTGTTGAGGTTCTTTACCTCAGCGTATGTGTCAAGCTCATTGAAATAGCTTACACGGAGCGCAAGATAGGTGTTCACAAAGAGCTTTGTAGCCTCAGCCTCAGTTGTTGCCATAAACAGTACTGGGATATCAGTCCTTACTGCACCCTGCTGAAGAAGTGCAGCGAATGTCTTTGCGGCCTCTGTATTCTTCTCATCAGAACCTACTATTATACGGCTTGGATAGAGATTATCATAGAGAGCCTTTGACTCACGGAGAAACTCCGGACTGAAGATAATATTATCCATGCCCATTTTCTCACGGACCTGTACTGTGTAGCCCACAGGGATAGTGGACTTTATGACTACAACAGGCTTCTTTTTGCAGTCCGCAGTTACCTTTTTGATAAGGGCAAGAACTGACTCAACGGCTGAACAATCGAAGAAATTTGTCTTCGGGTCATAATTAGTAGGAGCTGCAACGATAATAAAATCTGCGTCCTTGTATGCAGACTCGCCGTCAGTAGTTGCTGTAAGGGAAAGTCCCCTCTCCTCATGCTCGGCAAGGTATTTCTCAATGTAGTCATCCTGGATAGGACTTGTCCAGTTGTTTATCTTCTCAACCTTTTCAGGAACTATATCCACAGCGGTAACATCATTGTGCTGCGAGAGAAGAACTGCCAGTGAAAGTCCCACATAGCCTGTACCGGCTACTGCTATCTTCATGCGCCCGACCGCTGAAGTCTCAGCAGCATCGTCCTCAAAAAGAGTAGCGCAGTCGAATCCGAGAACTTCTGAAAGCGCCAGAAGCTGGTCTACAGAAGGGGTATAGTCCTTATTTTCAAGGCGGGTGAACATTGTACGGTTGATGCCTGTCCGCTCAGCAAGAACGGTCTGTGACATTCCCAATGCCTTTCTCTTGCTTATAACAGTTTCAGCCAGTTTTTCCAGGGAAAGATGCTTCATAACGATACCTCCTGATATATTATCCTTGTCATTGATAATGACATTTATTCCAATAGATATAATACATATATTATATCAGCAGTCTTTTATAATGTCAATAGATTTTCTGCAATTAATTTCATTGACCTCTGAAATTTTATACAAGTCAGGGTCATAATGTCATTATCAGCGACATAATATTCTGATTTATGGAGACTGTCTGCTGTAAGTTGCATTTTTTATGGGGTAAGTTGCATTGACAGCAGAGTTGCGTTTGTGTTATCATATACATGATACAAACAGCAAGCCTGCTAAGGGGAGCCACCTCTGGCGGAACACCGGTTACATTTACGAGGCTGTAATTTCAGGCCCGGTAACCATATTTCCCGTTAAAGAAAGCAGCCTAATTGCAGCACCCGCTGTATATAAAAGCAAATATCCATTGAAAGAGCTGATCCCTTATGCAAGATAAAAAAATCAGGATTACATGGTACGGCACAGCTTCTGTGCGGATAACAGCCGGCAGCAACCAGCTGCTGATAGACCCGTTTTTCCCTTTTCCTGACAGCAGGGTCAAAGTTCCGGCAGACGCTTACTGCAATTGCAGCCATATACTCGTTTCCCACGGACATTTTGACCATATCGGCAGTCTATGTGACATAGTGACCTCAGGTACTGCTGTTTACTGTACAAATGCCCCCTATAAAACTCTTTGCAAAAAAGGCATCAAAAAAGATGATCTTCGTCTTATCAGACCGGGCTCGGTTTTCTCTGTTGGGGATATAAAGATAACTGCTTACAAGGGCAGTCATATAAGACTTAATGCCTGGGACTGTCTGAAAGCACTGTTCAGCAAACGTGTCATACAGAATCGTAAAGGCCTTATAGATAAGGTGCGGAAATTTTCATCCTGTCTCGAAAAGAAGGAGACTCTCTGCTATCTTGTTGAGGTGTACGGCAAGCGGATATTTATACTCGGAAGCCTTGCTCTTTCTGCTGATACCGATTATCCCGCCGGTGCTGACCTGGCGTTTTTCCCTTATCAGGGAGCAAAGGATATTTGCAGGACAGCTTCGGATATCTACAGCAGACTCAGACCCAAAGCAGTTCTGCTGACACATTTCGATGATACCTTCCCGCCGTTCAGCTCGGAGATAGATACATCAGAATTTGAAGAACACTTAAAAAAATGTGCAGTTGTCTATAAGCTCAGCCACGGCAGCTCACTGGAAATATAGCACAGCATTACCAACAAATTTACTTTATGATATTGATGTGCCGATCAAATCCTGAAGAATAGATGCACAGGATTTTTGTTGTGAGGCAAGGCAAGGATCCTAAGGCAGTATTGCGGCAAAAAAACAAGCAGATAACCTCAAGAGACAGCTGGTACATCAATATAAGCGGAGGACGATCATGAGAATTATAATCGAATCCCCTCAGCCTGATGACGAGGATGTGGTCATAGTCAGGTGTGCTTCACCGGATCAGCGGCTGATATCCATGCTTCTTTCATTCCAGACCGCTCAGACTGAACTCACAGGCTATATGGATGACAAGATAGTGCGGCTGAATTACCAGGATGTGTACTATTTTGAAGCCAATGAGAACCGTGTTTTTGCATATTATCACTCAGATGTTTACGAGGTAAAATACAAGCTGTATGAGCTGGAGGAGCTCTTCGGCCCCCTTGATTTTATCAGGTGCTCAAAGTCGATGATAGTGAATATGGAGAAGATCGAATATCTCTCTCCCCTGTTCAGCGGCAAGCTGGAGGCTCATCTGAAAAACGGCGAAAAGGTTTTGATCTCAAGACAATATGTTCATAGTCTGAAGGTCAAGCTCGGTATCGAGGAGGTAGATTGATGTTAAAGGAATTTTTTATCTCATTATTACATTATTTTGTGGACATAACCACCGCTGTCCTGATAGCAGCAGCAAGCTATCTCACCATCTCCGGACAGCAGATGGACAGCATAATACTCTGGGAAATACTCCTCAGCGGCTTTATCACTGCACTGCCCTCTGCTGTGCTGATATGCCTGGATACGAAAAGTGTAAGGCTTTCGCTGATACTCTGGATCGTCCATTTTATACTGATATTCTGCACTACGCTTATTCTTCTGGATGTATTCGGATGGTGCAGCATCACACCGGAATCAGCTCTGCTGACCTTCCTTGCAGTCGTATTTATTTACTTATTCACCTGCCTGGTACACTATCTGGTGGACAGGAAACACACCTCCCTTATGAATCAGCAGCTCAAAAAGCGCTATTCAAATGAGGAAGATCACAGGTAGATCATATATATGAAATACAGGAATGATAGTTGATCTGTCATTCCTGTTTTTGCTTTTTATAGGGTATATGCCTGTGCATAGCCTCGAATACGGTCTCAGCAGAAGCTTCTGCAACTTACCTGTGAAAAAATGCAACTTACCGCAAGATAATTACAACTTACCTGATTTCTGTTGACCTCCGGCACTATGTCGAATATAATATGCTTGTAAACAGCCGATCCGCAGGAGTGCACACTGCAAACGGCTTTATCGAAAAAATTATAAGGAGAACCATTATGAATAACAAGATCAAACGCAGCATTGCTGTAACACTTACTGCCGCAGCTATCTGCAATCCACTCAGTATTTCAAATTCTTTTTCAGTCCCCTTTGCTAATACCACAACAGCTTCAGCAGCTGACGCCGGACAGGAGATCAAATCAGGAACATGGTCAAGATATGACGGTACCTACTACGATCAGTACGAGGATGTATCGTTCAACTTAAAAATGACCGAAAAGGGTATCGTTATCACCGGATGTCTCACAAGGAAGGCTAATACAACTATCAGAATACCTAAGCAGCTTTACGGAAGAGATGTTGTTGCTGTAGGTGACTACGCTTTTGAAGGCCAGAAAAACATCACCTCTGTAATGTTCTACGGAATCAATGAGCCGATCTATACAACTCTCTATCATCAGGGCGGATCCTCCTTCGGTCCCACATATTTCAAGGGCGCCAGCGCCATATCTGAAATAGGAGAAAGCGCATTTGAAGGCTGTTCAAATCTTAAAAGCGTGACCGTAGGAAACAAGGAGCTTACAGTTGGCGATTATGCATTCTACGAATGTAATAATCTCGGCTATATCCAATTCACAAATGCCTCCGGAGCTAATATCGCCCCCGTATACGGCAATATCGGTGAGAGTGCATTTTTCAAGACAAATTTAAAATCCTTAGGCGATCATAGCTGGACAGCCAGATGCAAAAATATCGGCGACTTTGCTTTCGACCGCTGCGATAATCTTGAGCAGGTCAATATCATCGCAGAAAATATCGGCAGATACAGCTTCGGCAGCGACAAGAAGCTGAAATCAGCAATTATTGATTCACCGGAAGTGGGCGAGTATTCGTTCTATAAATGTTCAGCTCTTGATGATGTAAAGCTTTTAAATACCAAGCGTATAGGTAACCACGCATTTGACAGCTGCGTTGAATTAAAGACAATCTCCATTCCCAATTCTATAGAAAGTATCGGCGAATTTGCATTCTGCTACGATTCAAAGCTCTGCACACCTGCCCTGTTTGTAAAGGCACCGGGTCAGAGACTTTGTATCGGAAGATTTGCTTATTATGGCACAGCTGTAGAATATGCTGCATTCAGCGGAAATATCGCCATCAACGACTACGCTTTCAGAAACAGCAAATTAAAGAAGGCTGTTGTTGAGGGAAATGTTAGCATAAATTCCTATGCTCTCGGCTTTGACGGCAATACCAGAAATCCCGGATTCACTATTTACGGAAACGCTAATTCAAACTCATATGCTTCAAGCTACGGTATCCCCTATGTCAAAGTTGATAAGAACAAGGCTGTCAACAATCTCATGAATGAGGTAAAGCCGTATTTCATGGGAATAGATGCCGGTAAATTCGGCAACGACAACGGATGCTGCGCCGGTGTTGCCCTGGCACAGATGCTCACCTACACAAACAGACTGAGCTTTGCTGAATTGTTCCCCGTCAAATACAACGGCAAGCAGATAACCAGATTCCTTGATGTTCCCAATGACGCTTATACAGCCAACAGACCGGAATTCAAGAAATTTACCACCGATGTCTATAATTACTGGAAGGATCAGAATTATTACCTGTTCTACAACAAGCACACCGGTTATGAGATCAATTTCACTCCCGACACTATCGAGGGTTATTCAAAGCTCACTGAATACGGTATAGTCCTGCCCGGAGTTGTCCGTGTTAAAAACCATAACCATTCAGTAGCCTCTTTCGGAATTGAAAAGCTTAAGACTCCTATAAAAATCACTGATGACATTTCCCATACCGAAAAGACCTATGAGTACAGGATACTTGTAAGCGAGAACGGCTACAGATTCAAAGAGCAGAACGGCAGATTAGTTGCTAAGGGCAGTGACCATTTCACTTGGTGGCCCGGCTGCAGAGAGGAAGAAGGCTGGACAGATATCGATAATACCTACATTTATGTAACTGCTTCCGGCGACTGCTATCAGCAGAGATGGGACAAGGGACAGAATGTAAAATCCAATGCCAAGCTCTCTACACTTGCTGACTTCGATTTCCTGCTCGCTTCTAACATAGGCAGCGGAAAATAATTCTCAGTCTCTCCTATTTTAACTATCCCCCTGATCTCCCCTGTGAGCGGAATAAAGCTCATGGGGGAGATCACTTTATTCATGCTGAATCATATGTGATCTCATGGACACTTGAAAACCTGACTGATAAATGCTATAATATAAAAAAAGTTATGAGGTGAACCAATGGCAGGAATATTGATAGTAGATGATGACGCAAGTATAAATGATATGATCTCAGAAGCTCTTGCTGATGAAGGATATACGGTGCATAAAGCCTATTCGGGAACAGAGGCTCTCATGCTGCTGGAGCAGATCAGCCCTGACCTGATACTCCTTGACCTCATGCTTCCCGGACTTGCCGGGGAGGAGCTCCTTCCCAGGCTGAAGGACATCCCTGTTATCGTTGTGAGCGCAAAGGCTGATATAAATGATAAGGTCGGGCTTTTACTCGGCGGGGCAGCAGACTACATCACAAAGCCCTTCAATATTCAGGAGCTTCTTGCAAGAGTTTCTGTTCAGCTAAGGAAGAATACACCTGCGCCTGATAAAAAGCTCCTTTCATATCAGGAGATCACTCTTTCCTTAGATACCCATACAGTCAGTGTCAGCGGCCATGAGATCAGGCTTACAAGAACAGAATTCGCTATTCTTAAGCTTCTCATGATGAATCCCGGTCAGGTGGTGGCAAAGCTGACTATACTTGATAAAATAAGCATGGATACTCCGGATTGTACTGAGGACTCTCTGAAAATACATATCCATAATCTGCGAAAGAAACTGAAGGCTGCCGCAGGAAAAGAATATATTTCTGCGGTCTGGGGAATTGGTTTTATGCTCTCGTAATTTGTACTTATTATCCGCATGATGACTGCGGGATATTACCTTAACTCTATCTTAACTTTTCCCTTAACCGGTTTCTTAACAATTATCTGATATACTGTTTTCAGAAACAAAAAGGAGGTCTTGCTATGGACTATGTTCTGAAAACTAATAACATCTGCAAGCAATACAGAAACTACAAAGCTCTGAACGGACTTACCATGAATGTCCCTAAAGGCTCTATCTACGGTTTTGTCGGCAGGAACGGCGCCGGAAAAACTACTCTTATCCGTATGATCTGCGGGATACAGTTCCCCACATCAGGCGGTTTTGAACTCTATGGCGTAAATAATTCTGATAATAAGATATCAGAGATCAGAAGAAGGATAGGTGCTGTAGTTGAAACACCGTCAGTGATCACATACCTTACTGCAAGAGAAAATCTTGAGATACAGTATGATATAATGGGACTGCCGGACTACAGTGATATAGATCAGCTCCTTGAACTCGTTGGTCTGAAAAATACAGGCTCCAAGCTTGTCAAAAACTTCTCACTGGGTATGCGTCAGCGTCTGGGGATTGCAGTTTCGCTCTGCGGAAGCCCTGATTTCCTCGTACTTGACGAACCTATAAACGGCCTTGATCCTCAGGGTATAATCGAAATGCGTGAGCTTATACTCAAGCTCAACCGTGAGAAAAATATAACCATACTTATATCCAGCCATATCCTTGATGAGCTCTCAAAAATAGCCACTCATTATGGTTTTATCAACAATGGACAGATAGTCCGTGAGATGAGTGCGGAGGAGCTGCAAAATGAATGCCGCAAGTGTATAAAGATAAAGGTCACTGATACCTCAGTGCTCACAAGAGTACTGGACGAAATGGGCATGGATTACAAAGTTATCGATAAGGAGAATGCTGATATCTATGGTTCTCCTGATATTACTGATCTTGCTCTGAGTCTTTGGGAGGAAAAATGCAGGATAATCACTGTTTCTGAACACGATGAGGACCTCGAAGGCTTCTTCATCTCACTTGTAGGAGGTGGAAGCAATGAATAAACTGCTTAAAGTAAATATGAAGCTTATGATGCGAAGACTCGATGTCAGAGTATGTGCCGCACTTGGAATAATACTTGCCATATTTGAAGCCGCTGTGAGCAAACATACGGATACTCTTGATTGGTACGGAATGTTTGAGATGCTTATCATGTTCGCATTTACACTTTCAGCTGTGGGAGGCCTGTTCATCAGCCGTGACTACTCTCTGAACACTATCAGGAACAAACTTACTGTAGGACATAAGCGTACATCTGTATATCTTGCAAATCAGATCACAGAATCCATATTTTTCTGTATTCCGGTGATGATCTATTTTATAACTTCTGTGATAGCTGATCTTATTCTGATAGGCGCAAAAGGTGCAAAGCCTTCTGATATCATAATGAATATTGCAGTAGCTTTATTCGCAATGATCGCCCTGTCTGCTCTCACTACTTTTATTTCCATGACAGTTAAAAACAGCGCAGGAGGAGTAATTCCGCTGATCACCTTTTATCCTATGCTGATGCTGGCTGCAATTGCTCAGGAATTAGAGCTTAAAGAATCGACCTTAAATCTTATCAATTCTATACCAATACCTCAGCTTACCATATTGTTTGAACCAGATAAAGACGCTGCTATGCATATACTGAGTTCAATTGCAATTACCGTCGTTTTCATTTTTGCGGGTACCGCTCTATTCCGCAGGTCAGACCTTAAATAATTCAAAAGGAGGAAAAAATGATCTACTGTCTGTTATGCGCCGCAGTTATTATAATACTGCTCTGCGTCAAGATAATACTGCTGAAAAAGTCAGCACGGGAAATATCCTCGCAGTTTGCTGACAGACTGGAAAACGACACAAATAATCTCATATATATTTCCACAGGTGACAAGGATATGTGTCAGCTTGCAGCAAATATCAACGATAAGCTGAAAGAGGTACGTCAAAAACAGCTCCAATACGAATACGGAAATACAGAGCTGAAAAACGCTATCACCAATATCTCCCATGACATCCGCACCCCGCTGACAGCTATCTACGGCTATCTCGACATGATCCAGAAAACCGATGACCCGGATAAGCAGGCCCGCTATATCTCCATAATGAAGGACCGCTCAGAGCTGATGAAACAGCTGACAGAGGAATTGTTCCGGTACTCCATGATAATCTCCGATGAAAGTGAAATGGAAACTGAAGAGGTATTCGTCAATCAGGCTCTTGCCGAAAGCATAAGCAGCTTTTATCCTGCTCTTTCAGAAAAAGGCATAGTGCCGCAGATAAAAATTACCGACAAGCATATCATCAGGAATGTCAACAAGGCCGCACTGCTAAGAGTTTTCTCAAATCTTCTGAACAACGCTGTCAAGTACAGTGACGGCGATCTGGAGATCACTCTTTCAGACAGCGGTGAGATCACTTTTGCAAACACTTCAAAGGAACTTTCCAAAGTTGAAGTGGGGCAGCTCTTTGACAGATTCTTTACCGTTGAAGCCGCACATCACTCCACAGGTCTTGGACTTTCCATTGCCCGTGCCCTGATCGAACGTATGGGCGGAACAATTACTGCGGATTACGGCTCAGAAAGGCTTACTATAAAGATATTGCTTGCCGAAAAATAAAAAAGGCGCTCTGAAAAATCAGAGCGCTGTTTTTATGCTGTTATAAGCTTATCTCTTTCAGATATCTTGCAAGTGCATCCTGCCATGTGGGAAGGGGCTTGAAGCCGTTCTCGATCAGCTTTGACTTGTCCAGTCTGCTGTTGAAGGGTCTTGCTGCCTTGGAAAGTCCATATTCTGCTGTGGTAACGGGAGTTACCTTTGTGGACATTCCTGCCTGACGGTATATCTCAACAGTAAAATCATACCATGAGATATATCCACCCTCGTTTGTGGCATGATAGTAGCCGTATTTCTCGGTCTCAGCCATATCAACAAGAAGTCTCGAAAGGTCGAGAGTATATGTGGGAGTTCCTATCTGGTCGGAAACTACCCTTACCTCGTCGTGAGTCTTGCCCACGTTTATCATTGTCTTGATGAAGTTCTTGCCGTTTACACCGAACACCCATGCGATACGCACGATGAAGTATTTATCAAGAGTATTTGCTACAGCAAGCTCACCGTCAAGCTTAGTCTGACCGTAGA
>ODAI012701713.1_pt1 | contig 13973 bp, 21 predicted proteins | sample 1539321 | NCBI WGS metagenome assembly ODAI01 (sample SAMN02144231, study PRJEB22623) | gut metagenome | biome: sheep rumen | host: Ovis aries | place: New Zealand
GATTGGTAAGATTGCATAAAAAATAGATCAGCCGGATTGTGCAATATGCACAATTTCAGCTGACCTATGAATGAAGTACAATAAAATAGACAGTAAAAATGCACAACACGCCGCCGCGGATCCGAACGAGCGCATTGTGCACTTTACTAGTAATGAGCATCTTGCACTATTGGGAAGGAGTATTTTTGTCATTCCTTACAAAAATAATACAACGGCCACAATAAGTGTCAATAGGGCGCTATGATATAACAAAGGGGGTAAGATAATATGGCACTTAATTATTCTTCATTCTACAAGCTGCCGCCGCTAAAAAGCGAAGAACGAACGGCGCGCAAATTAAAAGACGTTTCTATCAGGAAGCACAAAGCAGAAGCAAAGGCACGCGCAAAGAAGGCCGCGGCCAGTGGTAACAAAAGATATGACAAGGAACTGCGGCTGCTTCAGAAGCGGGCAAATGAAAGAATGAGACAGTTGGAGATTCAGGGAATTAAAAGCCCATCATATCAGGCCGTACAAGCTAAACTTGAAATAATGGGCAAACAAAGGAAGGGAGACCGCGGCCGCAGATTCTCGGAGACGGGCAAAGCTACATATAACGAAGCAGAAATGCAAAAGAGGATCCTTCGTGAATTTTTGGAAGCTAAAACGTCAACTCTATCAGGTGCAAAGGATTATTACGACCGCGTATGGGAGACCGCACAAAACAACGCCGATAATAAAATCGCAGAAGCGGGCATAAGCCGCGAACAGTGGTTTGATTTTTGGGAGAATATGCCCGACAAGAAAAAAGACCGAATGTTTTATTCGCAACAAGTAAAAATTTTCACTTCCTTCATGCGACTTAATGGCGATTTGGTCAATGAAGGTGAAGTGTCAATTGAAGATATAGTTGATGCGATTCAGGAAGCCGAACAATTGAATGATGTTTTTGACAACCTGAACGAACTTACTGGTGCCGATGAAAACGACAACAATTTTGTTGATATAGGAGATTTAGTTGATAATGTACCCGCGGCTTGGCTCGAAGATTAAAACAAAAGACGGCGATGAAGATATAACGGCCGTAAGTCCTTCAGACTTTAACTATAAAATGCTTATATTTAAGGACATACAACGCAATCATAAATTCAAGAGTTATGCAACCGACTTTATGGTGCTTGATACTGAAACCAGTCATACCGATCAGGAGACCGCTTGGATTTATCAATGGGCCATCAAATTTCAGGATCAGTATATTTATGGCCGTAAACCTTCAGAAATAATCGACTTTATGCGGCAGCTTGCGGAATATTACGGATTATCTGATGTTAAAAAGATAATTTGTTATATTCACAATGCCAGTTACGATATACAATATCTAAAACACTTCCTGAAGGAATATGACCCGCGAATGAACGTACTGGCCATAGACAATCATACATTCCTTCAGGTTGATGTTTTGGGTTTCAGGTTTCTATGTTCTTATAAGTTAACGAATATGTCACTGAACAAATTATCACAGTCATATGCTAAAAAGTATCTGAAGGCCGTGGGAGAAATTGATTATTCAATAGTCAGGTATCAGGACGAAGAACTTACTTCTTCAGATTGGTATTATATGTTTTCCGACGTGGCTTCGCAGTATGACGCGATAGAACAATACATTCACATGATGGGCTACAACTACGCATATGAATGCCCGATCACTTCCACGGGCTTCGTTCGGACTAAGTGCCGAAGGGCTGCTAATAATGATCCTAAATGGCGGCAGCAATTCGAAATGGCTGCACTGGATCTGGACGATTACTTATTATGTCGTCAATGTTTTATGGGCGGCGTAACGATTATAAGTTACAAGTACGCTAATACGACGATCAGGAGCGACAAGCTGCGACATAAAGATTTTACTTCATCATATCCCGCCCGTCAGATGTTGGATTATATGCCAGTAGGGCAGCCGATGAAATATACTGTTAAATCGTACAAAGATTTTAAGAAGGTCTTAAAATCGTTTTGTTGTATCTTCATCGTGGAACTTGAAGACGTCCATATTAAAAAGGGTATAACCGCGCCTTATATCCCTTCTTCGAAGTGCATCGATTCTGAAGAACTGCTGAAGATAAATGGTAAAGTAGTATATGCAAAGCGGCTGAAAATTGCACTTTGTGAACTTGACTGGCAGATAATAGAAAGACAGTACACTTTTGATAAGAAGAAAATAAAAGTTGGTCACATGATCCTATTTAAAAGAGGAGAAGCGCCCGAGTGGCTGAAAGATGAAGTAATGGAATACTTCAGGGGCAAATGTGAACTAAAGGGCGTTGATGAATATTTATATAGTAGATTTAAAGCGTTCTTGAATGCGATCTATGGAATGACGGCCACGGCGCCGATCCGAAACGAATTTAATCTTGATGCCAATCTGATCATAAAACCGAAGGCCGTTAAGGATAAAGAAGCGCAGAAGAAGGCACTAAATAAGTATTATAAATCTTATAATAGCTTCATGCCGTATCAACTGGCCATATACACAACGGCCTGGGCTAGATTTGCACTCTTCGAAATGATAGAAAATATCGGTTATGAGAATTTCATTTATTGTGATACTGACTCGGCCTTCTATCTTGAAACGCCCGAAAATGCCTTACGAATGGCAAAATATACACAAAAATGTAAAGATAGAGCAATTCGCGGCGGCGCTTTTGTGGGTGAAAACTATTTAGGACTTCCGACCGATGAAGCCCCGATCAGGGCGTTTCGTGGCCTTCATGCTAAGTGCTACGCCGTCGAAGAGTATGACAAAGAAGTGCATGATTATATTCTGAAGGTAACAATTGCGGGCATTCCTAAGAAGGCTATAAAATTCATTGACGGAAAGCCAGTAGAAAAAACCAATGCCGAAGAACTGGGAAGCATAGACAAACTGAAGGACGGCTTCACTTTTAAACACTGCGGCGGCACGCGTGCGATCTATAATGAGAGACCCATCGAAACGACAATCATAAATGGCCATAAAATAGAACTGGCGTCGAATGTCATCATTGACAGTATAGAAAAGGAAGTATCTGACAAAATGTGGACTCATGATGGTGACAAGCTGATGAATATTTTATATACAGATTGCACAATATAAATATTTGAATTTTGGTTATTCTTTCATCATATATCCATGATACAATGAAGTCGGGTAAATACTGCACAATTGAAAGGAGAATAAAGAAATGATCAATATCAAATGTTTATCCGAAGAAAAACTAAACGAAATCAAAGCAAAATGGAAGGGTAAAAATACGCCGCTTTTATGTGCGAAGGTATCTGACACTTATACAACAAATTATGATGTTCAGATATCCGATGATGCACTTCTCATTCACTCACGTATTGAGACGACAATCTATTATTACGGCTCAGTGTTATATTTAAACGCATTTGACTATGTTCAGATTGAGTTAATTTAAGGGGGTCGAAATGCCAAAAAGAAAAAAGATAATTGACGGCGTCATGAAAGAAGGCCGCATGATTCAGATTAAAAAGAATGAAATGTATCGCGGCGTCGACGGGTGTAAATATATCCCGCGATCTGCCTTCTATGCTAAAGGTGAAGGCTATAAAATAGCTATATTTGACAAGTTGGAACTAATAAATGATCACTGGACACTTCACCAGATTGTACTAAATGGTGAAGAGTTTAAAAAGCTGATCGGACTTACTGAAGAAGGGAAGGTAACAATAATATGATTAAAATTGATCTCGATACAGAGGTAAAATCAGAAACGAAGCACGTACTACATGGCTGCATAGAATTAAAGGGCGATATTGATATTGTGTCAATGGAAATGTACGCAATTGTTAAAGATTTTGAAGAAAACGCCCCTGACGCTTGGTTTATGGCAATGGATAAAAGATTTAATGAAGTTTTTTGACAAACTGGAGGAAAAAGCATGAAATATAAAGCATATGTCTATGGTCTTGAAGTCGATATATTAGACTTCCATCTTGCACGGCTGCACGGCACGCCGTACGCTAAAGTTAGATACAAAAACGGGTGGATCCACAATGTGCCCGTTTCTTGTATAGATATTTATTAAGGTCTTCTAATCCAAAACAAATGAAGGGAGAACAAACAAATGAACACATCAAAAGCGAAGACAAAGAAAACAGAAACTAAGGAACGGGAGTATATCGAAGTACGAAGCGCGGGCGTTTCCAATGTCCGCGTAGTGGAAGGTAAGAACGGCGATCTGATCTTCTTCACTCTTTGCCTTAACGGCGTTTATATCAACAACTGCCGCGTGGTGGAAGGTAAGAACGGCGACTTCATTTCATGGCCGCAGTACAAAGGAAGCAATAACCAGTACTACAACACTGTATACTGCACTTTATCTGATGAAGACACAAAGAAGATACTTGATCAGGTTCAGGCTGAACTGGATAAGTAATAGCAGCAACTAAACGGGCGGGCGCTTTGCCCGCCTTATTTTAACGAAGGGTGAAGAGGTTCAACGATGAGTGAAGAAGACTACAACGAAGGATATAATCAGGGCGTCAAAGATACGATCCGGGAAATAGTTGACATTGTCAATGAGTCGGACTGGCCCGAAGACTTGGAAATGAATTTATGTGATTGGCTTCATGATAAGGGGGTGAAAATGTGACAGAACACGAAGCAATATTAGCATTAAAGGATTTAACACAAGTGTTTAAAGCAGAAGATAGAGAAGAAGTCGACGAAAAGTTTTATAATTATCTAACCATTGATCAAATACTTGATAATATTCAGGATTTTAATTGTGTTATAGGTGAAATCAAACAGATTTTAAGAAGTGTAGAAGATAAGGGGGGGGAGATATGATTCTTGATATTAGCAGCAATCAGGGCAAAATCGACTGGCAGAAGGTAAGCACTCAGGACGTAACAAAAGTCATTCTTCGCAGCACAACGCAAAACGGAAAACTTGACGTGCGGACACTGGAGAACTACAACGGGATTCTTCAGAATATGAATGGCCGCTTGAATAGTATCGACTTTTATAAATTTTCTTATGTCCGTGATTATACGGCCGCACGCATTGAAAGTATGAAGACACTGGACACCATGAAGCGGGCGGGCATAAGGTTAGAAGTCATGGATACATTTTATCTTGATCTTGAAGGCCACGGCGGGCGCGACTATACAAAAGATGAAGCCAGTCGGGTTATTTTAGGATATTTTGACACTTGTCTAGATTGTAACGTCAATCTCGGGCTATACTTTAATTATAACTATGCTAAGAACATAGTTGACCCGATCTGGCGTGAACTCCCTTTATGGATTGCGCGTTATAATGACCACTTGGGAAATGTGGATCCTTGGCAGCCCGAATTGTGGCAGTATACTTCTAAAGGGCACGTCGACGGAATAATCGGGAATGTGGACATTTCAATGAGGGTAAATTATGAAACTATATCTTGATAATGGCTATCTTGACGCCGCCCACATTGACGAAGTGGCCGACCGAAACAACATAAACTTCATTATTATAATAGGTAAGCGTCAGGTCGGAAAAACTTACAATGTTTTAAAGCTGATGTTAGACAGTGGCCGCCAGTTTATCTTTATGCGGCGTGTACGTCCTGAACTTGATATGTTATGTAAAGACGTAAACTCACCTTTTGAAAAACTCTCTTCAGATGTTAAACTGCGCAAAGAATCAGAATACACAGCAGAAATTGTGCGCATAAAGACTGATGAAGAAGGAAAAGAAGAAAAGACGCGCATAGGAACGGGCGTTACGCTTGCGGGAATCGGTAATATAAGAGGTTTTAACGGCGATCAGTTTACCGACCTTGTCTTTGATGAATTTATTCCTGAAGAACAATTATATAAAGTAAGAAATGAAGGCGACGCATTTCTAAATGCTCATGTCACCATATCAGGAAATAGGGAACTTGAAGGCCGTAAACCTTTAAAGGTGTGGTTACTGGCAAATAGTAACAACCTAAATTCAAAGATTCTTGAAGCGCTGAAGATTACTGACGTAGTCGAAAAAATGTCTATCAGGGGTGAAGAATCACGTATAATTAAAAATCGGGGCATTATGGTGATCCTTCCTGAAAGTAAAGTCATAATCGACAAGCGTAAACAGACGGCGTTATATAAAGCAATTGGCAGTGATTCGAAATTTTCAAAGATGGCCTTTGAAAACGAATTTGCTTACAATGATTATACCGACGTATGTATTAAACCGCTTCAGGAGTACAACCCATTTATAACGATTGGAAGAATAACGCTACATCTTCATAAGAACGATAAGACCCTATATTGCACCGACAAAGTGAGATATAAGCCGCGTTATGTGTATACAGATTCAGACACGCATATTAACACTTTCAACCGCAAGTTTCCTGAAATACGCGCGGCATATTTACGGGGTAGGATATATTTTCAGGACATGAGAATTAAAAACTACTTTCTAGACATAATCAACAAATATTAATCTTGGATCGTGGCGATCCGCACCATGTAATTGTGCAACTTGCACAAAAATTGAATATTGTATATTATTAAATTGTAGGTTAGTAGTGCATACGCAAGCGGACGGAATCCGCGCACACGGGCGGCGGCTCAAAATACTAGCCTACAATTTTTAAATGGAGAAAACGCCGCCTACTAATATAAGGGGGTCTATATGGAAATTGAAAAAATCGAAAAATTCATTGACGCGGGCTACACCAAAGAAGAAATCAACGCCCTTCTATCAGGCGGAAACCCTGAAACAGTTCAGGAAGAGAACGAAGACGGAAATGATAACCCAAAACCTGAAGAACCAAAAGAACAAAGCGCGGGAAATCAGGCACATGATAGCGCGGTAGAAATCACGGCAACTCTTCAGGCGCTGACAACAACAGTCAGAGGTCTTCAGGATACAGTCAAAGCAATTCAGGCCGCCAATGCGAAGAGTGCGGCAACCGATTCACCAAAAACCGACGAAATAAAATCAATCATGGACTCTTTTATAAGTACGTTGTGAAGGGGGTGAATGTATGGATTTTAACGCCATTATCTCGGCCGTGTCCGCTGTGGGCTTTCCTATTGTGGCTTGCGGTGTATTGTTTTATCAGAATAATAAACTAAGTGAGACCATCAATCAGTTAAACATAACACTGATTGAAAATACAACGATCTTAAAGCAACTATCGAATGACATTCTAAGAGTAAAGAAAGGAGATACAGAAGAATGAGTGTTAACACAATGAGCTTTGAACAGTCAGCCGCTTTTCTGACTGCACTTTATGAAGAAGCAACGGGGCAGCAGCCTACTCTTCAGGTGGCCAACACTGCGAACTTCACCACAGTAGGAACTACACTGATTCAGGGTGGCTATGATCCTATTATTAAAGCCCTGACTCAGATTCTCGACAAAACCATTTTCGCTATGCGCGCATATGGTAAGAAGTTTGAAGACATCAACGTTGACGACATAAGATGGGGCGCCGTAACAAGAAAAATCAATTATCTTGATACCGATCTGGACGCCGCAGACGATCGTCTGACCCTGACTGATGGCCAGTCGGTCGACCCTTACGTTGTGAAGAAACCTAAGATTCTTCAGACACAGTTTTACGGAAATACTCAGTATCAGGACTCTATCACAATTTTCCGTGATCAGCTTGACAGTGCACTTCGTGACGCTGCGGAGTTTGGCCGCTTCATTTCGGGCCTTATGACCAACATTTCAAACAAACATAAGCAGATAGAAGAAGCTGAAGCACGCGGAATACTTGCAAACTTCATCACTGCTAAGGCCTTAGTCGATCAGGTGAACGCGATCAACGTTCTTCAGGCCTACTACGATGAAACGGGAACAACTCTCACTCCCGCCGACATGTTCGCGAATAGCAACTATTCAGACTTCACAAGGTGGCTTGCGGGCTTCATGACAACCCTTACCGATAAGATGGCCGAACGTTCCATCAAGTATCACATGAATATTACTGGTAAGGAAATCATGAGATTCACCGACGGCAACAACCTGAGGAAATACATTTCCGCAAATGTTGCAAACTATCTTGAAACAATGGTTGCATCGGGGCTTTACAATCCCGACAGGCTTTCCGTGATCACTAAGGGAATGAACAAAGTGACATACTGGCAGAATCTTGACAACCCTTACAGTGTTAAGGCGACACCCGCATATCTGAACACAACAACGGGCGCCGTTGATACTGCCGCTGCAGCCGTTCAGGTTGATAATATTCTTGGCGTTCTCTTCGACCGCGACGCACTCGGCATGGTAAAGAGAAGCACTTGGAGCGCTGCGAGCCCGTTCAATCCACGCGGCGGATATTACAATATCTTCTGGCACTGGACACAGTGCACATGGAACGACTTCACAGAAAACTTCGTACTTCTTTACGCCGATACGGTAACACCATAAGGGGGTAGAAATGGCCGCTCGAACATTCTATTTCGGGAATGTTACGAAGCGAATTAATAGCACGCTACAAGGAACGATTAACAAACCTTTTAGCGTGCTATTTAAAAATCCAACTTCGATTGACAACCCGACAATAACTTTAAATTACAGTACAAGTGACGATTTTGATTATAACGTCGCGAAATATACAAGCGATACAAACAAAACATATTATTATTTTGTCCGTGATAAAGTCGCACGAAATAACGATCTTTGGGAAGTAACACTTGAACTTGACGCGCTGGCAACACATAAAGCTGAAATTTTAGCGACTGAAGCGTATGTTTTATATGACAGTGTCGCTAATACGGAAATACCTGACAATCGATTGCCGATGAAAACGACGGCGACAGTTAGCGAAAATCATGTTGCATTTCCATTTACAGTTGATTCGGGGTGTTACATCTTATCATTAACGGGCGCCAATGGTTCGACGGGAATATATAAAGCGACTTCGGGAGAACTGGCCGACCTAATCGACGATCTACAGCACATAGAAGATAACATTTTCGATTTTAACAATATACAACCGCCAACGGCTCCGACGGCTCCCTCTTCAGGATCCCAATTAGAAGATTATGTCAATTTTGTTGGCGAATGTATGGAATTTGTTGGCGATTATATAAGCTATATGATTCAATGCGCAGTTAAACCAATCACTCAATTTTTTGGTAGTGGCAATATTCCCGAAAATATCAGAGAATGTCGATTTATTCCTTTTAATAGAGGAACGACGACGCCAGGCCCTAACCCCTTATGCTTGGGAACATTTGAAACGAAGCAGCAACTAAACAAATTGAACACTAAAACGGTCGTTGAAAATGTTAGTGTAAATATCCCTTGGCCTTCAGGAATTGGCACGGGAGATTATCGGCGCCGCAGTCCATATACAGAAATTTATTTGTATCTTCCCTATATTGGTATGATTAAACTATCAAGTGAAAATCTGGCCAATATATCAACTCTAAATATATCCTATGTATTAGGTATGTTAGACGGAACTTTAGTTTGTACAGTTAAGGGCGGAAGTGAAGTAATTGGCCAATATTCAGGAAACGTTGCGGCATCAACGCCAGTCGGAATATCTAATATTAACATTCCTAAGGGGGTGCAATCTTTAATCGCGGGCGTGGCAAGTATTCCGACTGGCAATATAGCGACGGCGGGAATGGCTGCAATTAACTTTGGCGATGCAGTAACGCCGAACTATTCATGTATTGGCGGACTTGAAGGAGTGGCAGCAACCGCGGCTGACCAGAACATTAGATGTTATACTGTATTTCATAATACCATAGTCGCACCAAACACGGGCATCGCTACAATCGGAGCGCCCACAATGCATACAAAATCATTGGCCAATCTGACGGGCTATTGTCAATGTATGGACGCTCACGTCGCACTTGACGCCGACGCGCCTATAATTGAAAAGGTCGATAATTTCTTAAATAGCGGCTTTTATATTGAATAGGGGGGGTAAATGTGCAAACAATCATAAGTTATAAAATCGCATATGTAGACAACTACGGGAGCATAATTGAGATGGATTTTCCGACAAAACAATCGGCCATCGATTACGCAGCACATCATAACATAACGGACTATGAATTGTTTAAAGTGACCATATTGGGTCAGATTAAAAAATTGTAAAGGGGGTAAATATGTATAAATCAATCTATTTTGATGAACTGGGAATAATAGCCAGTAAAGATTTTGACACACTGGCAGAAGCGAACGCCGACAAGGCGACACATGACTGGGGCGTTGTAGTAAGATATACTGATCAGCGCACCATAACAACTCAGACTTAAAGGGGGTTAATATGTACGGCCTTAATATACCAGTAGACTTCGAAGGCCTAAATGTATATAACAGTATGCGCAGCGTTGCGGGGCGCGTTCAGAATGATATAAATACACAATATTATATGCGCGCCCTATATCAAAGGGCTATCAGCGGAACGAAGTTTCTTCTTCCTGAAGCGTGGAGAACGGCAAAGCGCTACTTTAAGAATGTTTTATATACTCAGGGTTTTATCGGGGTCATAAATACAAGCGAATATGGTATTATTCCGCAAATTTGCAGCTTCAGCGGTTACGGCCTTTATCTTCAGCCAACACAATTACTTGTAAATCAGCCGCTTGTACAATTTGAAGGTACGATAGGCGAAGACTGCGAAATAATACACCTTACGGGCGACTATCGCGGCATATGGGATATTATAGAACATTACGCCATCAGATTATCAGTCGCCATCACTTCAGTAGATTGCGCGCTAATGAATGAGCGCATTTCGTTACTGGCAGCGGGCAAAAATAAAGCGGCTTCGGAAACGCTGAAATACTTATTTGAGCGCATCAGCGCGGGGGAACCCTTCAGCGTATACGATAAAGAATCGCTGAAGACTAATGATCTGAGCGACAAGGACGACCCTATATGGACATTCTCACAGGACGTCGCCAGTCAGTATGTCAGTGACAAATTATTGGCGGATATTGACACAATCTTACAACAGTTTGACCGTGAAATCGGAATCGCTGCAGTGGGTGAGAAGAAGGAACGCATGATCACTGATGAAGTAAATATTCAGATTCAGGATTCTTGCGCACGTTCTGAAACATGGTTCGAAAATATGTCAGATTCTTTCGACAGGGTCAATGCCCTTTTTCCTGATCTGAATCTATCATTCACAATGAATTATGGAGGTGAAGCGCATGAGTATAATGCAGCGGCTGACACTGATCGGCCTTTATAATTACGATTCTAAATTATTCGACGCGTTGCAGCTTCCTGATGAATATGACAAAAATATATTCATCGAATCACTTTTGATTGAACATGGTGAAAAGCTCGTTTTGTATTCGGATCTTGATTTCATGAAGTATTCAATCGGCGCTTGGGGGCGTAAATGGTCAATGGAACTAACGCGCATTGCTGAGGCTCTTCAGGCAGAATATAACCCAATATGGAATTATGACAGATACGAAGAATGGAACGACAAAGGAAGTAAACGGGGCAATTCTGAAACCGATCAATCACACGCCGAAAAGACAAGCGCGGAAGGCAGCAACGGACAGACAACAACAAATACTGCTTCCCATATTGCGCAGTCAAACACCGATAGCACAAATAATTCGACCGCTGAAGGTGATAGCAGCCACAAACTGAAGAATACGCCCGATTATAAGGAAGTAACGACGAATGAAAATATAACTAAAGCCGAAGTCGAACATCTTGTTAGCGCTGACAACGAATCAACTTATCAGCCCGAATCAAAAGACATTACCGATTCAGGGAAGCAGAAATCGACCATGGAAGCGGACGGGGCAAAAGACGACATATCAGAACGTAACACTTCCAATACTACCAGTACCGAAAACGGGAACATTAAAACCAATCAAAGCGGGCGTGATATAACCGATTCTTCTATATCAGGAAGCAATAAAAGCGACACGGCCACAAAAGGGAATAACAATTCTAAAACAACCGATTCAGAATCACATAATAGTGATCATATCGGCCACTTGTGGGGTAATATAGGTGTCACCACTTCGGCCACGATGGTAACTGAAGCCGTTGAACAACGCATGAAGTACAACCTATATAATGCGGCGTGCCGATTATTTGCAAACGAATTATTAATCGGTATATACTAATATAGAAAGGGGGTTAACGTATGTTTTTTAATCACTATCCATATATAAACGAAAATGATCTTAATCTCGATTATCTGCTGAAGCACATCAAAGATCTGATGGCGCGCGTATCAGGACTTGAACAATGGCGCGTCACTCATGAAGCAGAATATGCGCAACTAAAGGCGCTATATGATCAGATTATATCTGGCAATTTCCCGCCTTCAGTGACTGCGGCTTTTAAAAAATGGCTTCAGGAAAACGCACTTGATCTGATTGGCGAACTTGTTAAGATGGTATTCTTCGGAATAACAGACGACGGCTATTTTGTGGCCTATATTCCTGAAAGTTGGGAAGACATTATTTTTGGTACAAGTGGGCTTGACGACTTCCCTTCGGGGGTTGATTTCGGGCACTTAACATTATCTTATGAAATAGGGGGTTAATTATGGCTATTAGAGAATATATTGGCGCGCGGTATATTCCGCGATTCAGGGGAACTTATAACGTTACATCATCATATGAAGCGCTTGACGTTGTAGACAATGGCCAGGGCACAAGCTATATAGCTAAAATTCCGACGCCCGCGGGCATTCCACTAACAAACACAACATACTGGGCGCTTTATGGTGCTAGCAGTGGCGCCATTGTAAATCTTCAAGGTCAGATTGATGACATGAAGGACGGCAGTATAAACGGATCTCTTCAGAATCAGATTAATACCAACGCTTCCAACATTCAGACATTGAGCACTAGTTTTGATGGCTGCAGACGTTACCCGATGAAAAATATTATGGTAGTGACGGATTCATATGGAACTAGGACAACGCCCAATTCTAAAAAATTTAATGAAGTTGCAAATAATCTTATACAATCAGTTAATATTGATATGATTGCAACTAGTGGCGCGGGACTTGTTAACGGTAACATTGTAGCAAGTATCAACAACTATTCGGGAGATGGCAGCATATACGATACAGTAATATATGTTGGCGGTGCGAACGACGAAGCTTGGGCGGCTGACAATTATAGTCAGTTTCCAACATATTTTGCAAATTTAAGGGCGGCCATTTTGACAAAATTCCCGAATGTAAAAAATATGTACGTAATGTGCGCGGGGCAGACCTTTAAAACGGATTCACCCATATCTTCTAACACGGCATTTTATCTTATAAGCGCATATCGCGATTTTTCGAGAGCTGCGGGATTCGGTTACGTTGAGAACGCGCCTTATATATTAAGAAATACACAGTGGTTAGAAGCGGATATGTGCCACCCTAACGGCGTCGGCGTTGATATGTTGGGGCGTTATTTAGCGCTATTCATTAATAACGGAATAATTGACGTTAACACCAGAATCGCAACACAGTTTACCGATGCAGCAAATAGAACATATAACATTCAAATGCTCAGGCGAAATAATGTCGTAAGAATTGTAATGACTGGCACTAATGGTTATTTCATGTCAGGTTCAGGAACTACGATCCCGATCAATGGCACGTTACAAACACTAGGAACCTTTACCGATACACTAATAAACAGTGACAATACGGGTCAGGGAATGTTCTGCGCGTCTTCTATGAATGACATTATATTCATAGGAAATGGAGTAGTTGAAAAAGGCGAATCAAGACTCTATTGTTATAATAGAGAATTGCACGGTTATCTATATTCGTTCCTTACTTCGGGCGTAGTTGGAGGCTTCAGGCTTGAAAATCCTACTATAACATTTACTGAATTTTAATATCAACGCATTTAGTGAAAGATGCACAATGCGCTCGTTCGGATCCGCGGCGGCGTGTTGTGCATTTTTACTGTCTATTTTATTGTACTTCATTCATAGGTCAGCTGAAATTGTGCATATTGCACAATCCGGCTGATCTATTTTTTATGCAATCTTACCAATC
>ODAI014790492.1_pt1 | contig 13970 bp, 9 predicted proteins | sample 1539321 | NCBI WGS metagenome assembly ODAI01 (sample SAMN02144231, study PRJEB22623) | gut metagenome | biome: sheep rumen | host: Ovis aries | place: New Zealand
GCCATTCTGCTGTTGTCGCGTACCTAAAGGCACGCTGGTTTGTTTTTGTGGTGCCATTACCAGCCAATGAATTGGCTGGCTACCCCTCTCTCGTCCCTACGGGACTTTTACGTTCGGCTTGCCGAGCTCCCTCCCTTTTGGGGAGGGCGGGGGGAGAGGCTGGAGAAAGAACTTTGCGCCTTCGGAAACCGATTTCTACAATTCCCCAAAATGATAGAAACCTTTCATGTCGTTGGGAAGTTCGGCACGGGGCTCGATGCTCATCGGATAAATGGAGAGTTTGGCCGCCTGCTGAGGTCGCACTTGAGGGTAGGCTCGTTCAAGAGCCTGCCTTCGCTCTATTTCTACATATTCACTCTTTGAGGCATTCGCTGACCAAAACAGCACAAACAGGTCTGCTGTGTTGATATAATCCCGGATGACCTGTGGAAACACGTCACCAATACTAAGATAAGAGCGGTCGAAGAAATGGTCTACCCCAGCCAGTTTCAAACCTTCATGGAATGACTTCACCTTCGGCTCATCGAGATGCGAATAGGAGATGAACACCTTCTTGTATTTGTGAGCAGTTATCTCAGAGTTCAACTTTCTCGGACTTTCAACAACCTTGACGACAAATCTCAACTCACCCACAGGAATCGCATTCGAACGAAGCATGACCTGACAACTCAGCTCCTCAACATCAAGTTTTTCCGACACAAGGAAATCAAAACTGCACTTTGTGAACGAACCCATCCAGACTATGCTCTTGCTTTCCGACATCAGCAGCGATTCGCCATAGATGTTCAGGCAAGCATCTACCCTGTCACCTCTTTTCAACTTGCAGTGCAAGGGGATGTAATCTCGCCGAAGTGCGTCTTCCTGAGCCTCTTTCGCCAAAGAAACCACCCGCTCGGTTTCTTCATACTGGTGCAAATAGACCTGTACCATCAGCCTGGTCTTGGGTTTAATCTCGGCAGGAGCAAAAACAGAAGAAAACACCTCATCCTCGACTTCATTTTTCTTCCTTCTGAACAATCCCCCCAAGATGGCTCTGCCAGAGAACAATTTGCGCTTGGGTCTGGGAGCATAGGTGGTTGGCTGATTTTCCGTTTCCACCTGCCAATCATGCCGTGGGGAGCTATTTCTGGCAATGTTCATATTTTCCCCACGCGATGCAGGAGAAGGTAACGGTCGGACGGTGTCTCTTTCATTAGCCGGAGAATACTCTGGGAGTGAAGCCGTAGAAGCGAAATCATTGATACGAGTTGCCGGTTCAGCAGCAATCAAGAGTTCGTCTTCTTCCAAGCGAGAGAAATCGCAATCAATGTCGGCTTCATTTTCAAAGGTGCCGGTTTGAATGGTATGACTTCCCTCCAAAACAAATTCTTCATTTGCTTTCTCCTGAAAACCATTCTCTGAACCATCTAAATGAAAGACTACTGGTTCCGCGAGTTTAAACGAAGGCTCAGAATTCCCCCCATCGACTAAGAGGCAATCGTTTTCCTTGGCCAGCAGCAAACAACGCCTCATGGCTTTCTCAAAATCTAAAAGGGTCTGATAGCGGGCATCAGGGTTGAAGGATAACGACCTGCTGAGCACGGAAGCCAATTCACGCTCGAAAGCGCCAGGTGCTTTCATCAAACGGGTGGGAGGAGGCAGCTCGCGTCCCTGCAGTCTCTGGCGCAAGGATTCTTTTCCGTACTCTTTCCAAAGGGGCGGGAAGAAGTTGTTCAGCAGATGGTAGGCCAGCATCCCGACTCCATAGGTGGCTGACGGCTCGTTGAACCTGCCTGAAAGCAGAGTTTCAGGTGCCAGGTACCACGGACTTCCCACGCCGCCCTGGCTGTTCTGATTCCTCGCATCTTTCCTGATGCAACTGCCAAAATCTCCGAGCACGTAGTCTCCTTTTGAGGTCCTGTAGATGTTGTTCAGGTGCAGGTCTCGAAAGTAGAATCCCTCAGCCAGACAATCTGCCAGACCAGCCGTCACGTCCAGCAGCAATCTGCAAAAGCCTACTGTCGACAAACTGTAGTAGTGGCTGCACAATAAGTCGGCAAGGGGAGTGGCCTGCTCGATAATCAGCCCACCGTCATTGAGCGAATAATCAAGCAGATGAAGAACGTGGCGTGAATGTTCCAAACTGCGCATCACGAGAAACTCATGTTGTAACTGGCTCTGCCAGTCGGCCCCTCTGTATTTTTTCAGGACGCCCTGCTCCTGGTGTTCCGAATGCCACAGATACACGTCAGAATAGGTTCCTGCATCGCTCAGCAAACACCCTCTGACACCTAGGCTACCGGCTTCCTTCCTTCGACAAATTGCAACAGGAATGGCCTGCAGCTCCTTGCTGTCAATCGTCGACCTGCATTCCGGCAACTCGCGTTCGTCTTCAATGCTCCTCGATTGCTTAATAGTGAACGTGTCGCAACAGAAATAGTCAGTGACAAGCCCACTTGCCCCAACGACAGGATTCTCACCTGCATTCCTCAACAGATTCGCAACTTCCGGCACTGCAAAAGTCGGGTCCAGATGGTACCATGCATCATCAATCTTCACCACCAGCCAGCAATGCCGACTTCCTTTTTCAGCATGATGCAAGGTGCCGAACACCAGTCTGCTTTCAATGCCCAACATTTTCAGAAGATATTGTGCTGCTTTGGCATAGCCCGTACAAACAGAATTGCGATAGACAAACACACTATAAATAGACTGATTAAAGGCTGAATAGAGATTGTATTTGCAATACAGCGCAACCCATTTATAAACGTACATCACCTGTTCCGAGGTCGAAAGCCTACGCACTGCTTCAAGACGGAAATCATTCCGAACGACATCTTCAATTTGTGCTTTTGCCCTCGCGGTCCTGTTCTTGCTCATGGCGTAACGGAAAAAGACCGTATGCCGTTCTTCTGAATAGTCCCACTGATGAGAAAACCAAAAAATTTCAGGATGGGTCCGCATGACGGTTCGTATGCAGGCATGGACCTCCTCCGCTCTCGTTCCTTCGGCTACAGACAGCTGCTCCTGTTGGTTACGAAGAGCTGTTTCAATCTGGTCGTACAGCATCATATTCTTTGTTTGAGCAATCGGAAAAACAATTCAACTTCCGCCCATTCACCTGACGACAACCTTCCGGCCATTCTGAATGTAGAGGCCCTTGGGCAATTGACGATTTACGGATTTACGATTTTCGATTTTGCGTCCCTGAAGGTCGTAGACTGGAGCATTTTCCATTTTCAATTTTCCATTTTCCATTTCACTGATGCCGCTGGTGAGTCGCAGCTCAGCCGCATTCAGCACCTGGTTGTCGCGCAGATCGGCCTTGTTCACCTTGTGGACGAGAGCAACCAGGCGGCGGGCATTGCCTCCAAACCCTTCTTTCTCGACCAGGGGGAAGCTGACGCTGTAGGTACCGTCGGCATCAACACGGAGTTCGTCGCCTAGTGGATCGGCAGCAAACGAATGGAGGATGACACCATTGTGGCGGAAGACATCTGCCAGGTCGGCTGGAGCATCAGCATCGTCCATTCCCAGCTGCGGATAATTGGTGGTCGTGATGCCGTCTTCAACGAGGAAGCACGACAGGCGCAGAGGTTTTGCAATGAGGTCGCGAGCCACGCGACCGCTGACGACGACACTACCCGCACTGCTGCTGATGTCGACCCCGGCCATTGCCGGCATCTGGGCAGCCTCGGTGAGCGCTTCGAGATAGGGAGTAGGCGACATGTCGCGAATGCCCTGCACAATGACATCCTCGCCTTCGAGAACGGCCCTGTTGTACATGATGGCCGGGTTATACTCATTCTCGTAGCCTCCGAAGACATAGGTGAGCTGGCGGTCGGCCTCAGAGGTGAAGGAGTCATCGCGGAATCCGCTGTGGTGAGAGAGATAGATGTAGGGACCATCGTACTGCAGGAATGCCTTGTCGAGGAAATAAGCCATCTGCGGACAGTTGATGCAGCGCTGGCTGGTGAATTCCTCGACGAGGGGAACGCGCTGGAAATTGTCCTTCGTGACGAAGAGCGTCGTGGTGCCTGGTCGCGCCGACTGGGCCTCTACCCCATCGACATGGGTCACGCGGCAGGTCCACGCTGCCGTGGTGCTCTCGGTTGAGCCCGCACGCAACTGGGCCGTGACCACGGTGCTGGCATAGGCTTCCAGCGGAGTGGGCAGGGTGATGGTCTTCGCTGAAGGTTCCAAAGTACCCTCGCCCTCCATCGAGATGGACACGGAAGAGATGGGCTTGGACGAGAAATTATGAATGTAGAGTCCTCCAGTGAAGTCCTGATCGGGAGCCACGGTTTGCGGATGGGTGGTGTTCTGTGCATAGGCCGCATGGTCGAAACATTGGGCAGCATCGTCGGCCAGCAGTGCGAAGACGAGCAGCGTGCCGCGGTCGGTATATTCTTCCCACGACGCCTTGGCCTGACAAATGAAGCTGCTTCGGGGAACCGTCGCCTTGGCGTAGGCCACGAGCGGATAGGGTTTCCCAATGAGTTCATAGACCTGCAGTCCCAAGTAGAAGGGCTGGTCGCCAATGACATAAGGTTCGTCGAACATCACATCGTTCCACCCCTCAGCGAGGTCGACGTAGGTCTGGCGCACGATGTTGTCGGGACGGCCCTCACTGGCGAGGATGCCTGAGCGCTTCTGGCGAGCCTGCTGATAGTCGGCCCTCACGTAGCAGCGCACGCCAAGGATTTCCTTCCCCTTCAGGCGTTGCAACACGGGGTCTTCAGAAGGATCGAAGCAGGTGAGGCCTTGCACAAACTGATTCTTATTACCGCCAAGGGCCGACATTTCGTCGGCAGCGGGACTGGCGGGTGCATAGCCATAGGGCACCTGTGACCAAAGTAACAAAGTTACAGAGTAACAAAGTAACAGCGTGACAAGTCTTTTCATCTTACTACATATTTCTTACCGTTTACAATATAGATGCCCTTGGGCAATTGACGATTTACGGATTTACGATTTTCGATTTTGCGCCCGCTGAGGTCGTAGACTGGAGCATTTTCAATTTTCCATTTTCCATTTTCCATTTCGTTGATTCCGTCGGAAATCTTGGTGAACTGGCTCTCGCAGCTGTTCAGCACGTGCATGGACCTGCTGCCATGTTTTCCGCTGCGATGAACAAATGCCACGATGTAGAGATTGTCGAGGTTCCACATCGGATCGGGATCGTCAATCGCCAGAGAGGAGGTGAAGGTTCCACCGGCAGGCAGTTCGTCGGCGTTGAGAAGAATCTCGCGGATGACATTGGCATGGGTGTACTCTCCGAAGTTTTCCTCCTTTTCCTCCTCGGTCCAGAAGAGCTGGCTGTCGCTGAGAACGTCGCGCTCCATCAGGTAGACGGTCAGTCGGAGCGTCTCGTCGGCCGGCATCACGCCCTCTGCAATCTCGCCTTCGACGCTGATGCTGATGGTGTTGGCTGCCTCGTCAATTTGGCCTTCGGCTCCCACCGAGACGAATGTGGGTTCGCTGAGCATGGCATCCATGAGAACATTGAAATAGCGCGAATCGGCATAGACGTCGAACATGGGGTTCTTCGATGTGGCCAACTGTACGAGGTAGTTGCTGGTGTTCATGGCACGGTCGATGGTCATTGCGGGAATCGAGACGCGGAGCGAGTCGTTGTCGCAGAGTTGCAGAGCCAGCTTGGTGGCATCGTCGTCGCCGGTCATGAACTGGTCGTCGAGGTGTTGGCAGACGAAGGTCACCCTGTCGAGGTAGGGCTTCATCATCGGTCCCACGTGATCGTCGTAGTAGCGCGGCGACCTGTAGTTGTTTTCCGACTCGTAATACTCGGCCAGCGGCCGGCGGGTGAACTGTCGGGCGACATCCTTTGGCACGGCAATCATGTTCACCGTCTTGGCAACGGGCACCGACAGCGCCTTGCCATTGACCTTCGTGATGCTGAATTCCACATCGCCGCTTTCGAAGCACGTCAGCGGCACAAGGAACGTTCCGCTCGTTCCGCCTGTAGAGATGGACTTCGAGAGGTTCACCTTCTTGGAATAGGTCTGCTCGCCCTGGCGCGAAGTCACCTCGATGTTGCTGATGGTCTGCGAACCGCCGTTCTTCAAGCGCACGGCGCAGTCGGTGGGCTCGCCGCTGACGCCGATGCCGTTTTGTTCCATCATGGCCAAGACCGGTACCAGCTGGAACGCGCCCTGCGTGTCTTCCACGACAAGCAGGATGGGCAGAATGCCGCGGTCATTCATGTCAACCCAGTTGGGATTGCCGTCAGCATCGTTGTCGCCGTCGACCCACAGGTAGCAGCTGTTGCTGACATAATGGGGATAGAGTGTCGGAATGGCGCAGACGTCCTTCTTCAGGGTTGTGGTGAAGCCCACGACAAGCTGCTCAACATCGTCGGGAATCACGTAGTCGGTCATGGTCATGTTGTTCCATCCGGGATTGTCGTCGCCGTAGCTGAAGCGCACGGTGGCCTTGCCCGTCGAGAGGTCCTCGCCGTTGAAGGTCGTACGGACGAATCCTTCATACTGGCCGGTCATCTCGCTGGTGTCCCATCCAACGCGCAGGGCCTTGATGGTGCCGCCAGCGTAAGGGGCTATCTTGTCGCGTGTGAGCAGAATGGCACACCCCACCTTTGCATCGTGGTCGAGTGAGAGGCCGTCGTATTCCCAAATCTGGTCATCGTACTTGGCATAGCCAACATAAATTTTGCCTGAGGTGGCTTGTGCAGCCACTGTGGTCGGAACAGCCAGAAGCATTCCGAGCAAAGCGATGGTCATGATGTAGAAGTTCTTCATAAGCTGGTAGTTGTTAGGGGGTGATCAATAATTTTAGCTGACCGACACAAAAAAAGCATCGATTCTGCCTACAAAGATAAACGAAAAAAAACGAATAACCAAACTTCTTTCGAGAACAATTATCGAATACCCCAAATTTTAACATTTACCTGCCTCATTTTGGGCCATTTTTCGAACAAAAAACTTTTTTGTCGGAAATAACGCGAAAATGAGCGATTTTGTAATTCACTGGCAATCAAGTTGTTGCAAAATCTGTCATGATTCCAGAAAATAAGAGCAATGCTTTTATCCGATAAGAGCAATGCTTTTATAAGAAGAAAGCATGTGTTTTATCGCTCAAAAGCATGCCTTTTATGAGCAAAAAAACATAAAAAATGGGGCCTTTTGTCAAGAAAACCGACAAAAAGACTGTTTTTTCATGGCCGAGGAAGCCATCAAGGGGCTATAAATTTTTCTAGATGAGTCGCTCAGGAAGTGTTAAATTCTGAGACCCAAAAGAAGGTTTTTTTGTGAAAAATTTAAAGTTGTTTAACAAATCGACATGATTGAGATTGCAATTTGCTATCTCCTTGCACATTTTTTCGATGAAAAACAGAAAGATGTCCAGTTTTTTTCTTAACTTTGCAAAACCTTACACTCTAGCGTAAGAATGGCTAACAGTGGATTTCAAGGCCCGCAGCATGGTTGCTGTCCACTGGATGGGAGTGCTCGCAAAGAAGTAGAACCAATAAAAAACCTAGATGAGAAATGAAGAAGACTGCATTGTTCATTAGCATGCTGTGCCTGACGCTCATGACGGCAGCGCAGCCCAAGTCGCGTGTCGTTGAGGATGGCGGCACAGGTCCTTACAAGGTCGTGATGACAGAGGCAGCGTCGCTGCCCGAGCACACCGTGTTCCAACCGCAAGACCTCTCGGCCTTCGATGCCGGCAACAGGTTGCCCGTGCTGGTATGGGGCAACGGCGCCTGCACCAATTCGCCGTGGGAACACTACAAATTCCTCAACGAGATTGCCTCCCACGGCTATCTGGTTCTGGCAACGGGCGTCATTCCGATGGACGACGAACCCTATCGCGGCCCCATGTCGCGGTCGGAGCAGCAGATAGAGAGCATCGACTGGGCCTATGCGCAGAATGCCGACCCGCAGTCGCCCCTGTATCAGAAGATTGACGTCGGGAACATCTGCCTCGCCGGCATGTCCTGCGGTGGCCTGCAGACGCTCTTCAACTGCGCCGATGCCCGCATCAAGACGCTCATGATCTGCAACAGCGGACTCTTCAACCGGCAGAATGCCAACCAGGCCGTGGGCGGAATGCCCATGCCGCCGAAAGAGAAACTGAAGGAGATTCACACGCCCATCATCTACATCTTGGGGGGAAAGGAAGACATTGCCTACGAGAACGGCATGGACGACTTCCATCGCATCAGCCACGTGCCGGCCTGCGCCATCAACTACCCCGTGGGCCACGGCGGCACCTATCGCCAGCCGCATGGCGGCGAGTTCACGATTCCGGCCCTGGCGTGGCTCGACTGGCAACTGAAGGGTGACCAGGAGGCTGCCCGGATGTTTCTAGGCAAGGACTGCGCTCTGCTGAAGCGCGAGGGGTGGACAATCGAGAAGAATGAGAAATTTGAGGGTTCTTGCCCCTTGCTGCGCACCCATGTTGAAACCGGCGAAGTGGAAGGCATTCTTGTCGAGGCTCCGTCGGCTGAGACTCCCGCCCTCGCTGTCTATAGGGCCATCCCCTATGCTGCACCGCCCGTGGGCGACCTGCGATGGAAGGCACCCCAGCCCGCCAAGAAGTGGGAGGGAGTGCGCAGGTGTGACGAGTTTGCCAAGATGCCCCCGCAGCCCACACGGCCCGGACTGGGCACGGACAAGATGAGCGAGGACTGCCTCTATCTCGCCATTGCCACGCCTGCCACGTCGAAGGACGACCGACTGCCCGTGATGGTGTGGATTCATGGTGGCGGTTTCCAGACCGGTCACTATGCCGGCGACCTCTGGACCAGTCTGGCCCACCGAGGCGTGGTGCTCGTGAGCATTGAGTACCGCACGGGGGCCCTGGGATTCATGGCCCATCCCCAGCTGGCCAAGGAGTCGCCCGACGGCCACTGCGGCAACTACGGTCTGCTCGACCAGATCTGCGCCCTGCAGTGGGTGCAGCGCAACATCGGAAACTTCGGCGGAGACCCATCGAAGGTCACCATCTTCGGCGAGTCGGCAGGTGCCATCAGCTGCAGCATCCTCGCCGCTTCGCCATTGGCCAAAGGACTCTTCAGCGGAGTCATCAGCCAGAGCGGCGGTTCGTTTGCTCCTTGGACCGACGAGAGCCGAACGCTCGTAACCAATGCCTCACAGAAGGGTGCCGAGCAGCACGGACTGCAGTTCCAGCGCCATCTGAAGAAGAAGTCGCTGAAGCAGATGCGACAACTCGACCCCGATGCGCTCTGCGGCAGCAATGTCGGCTTCGGCGGCTTCTGGCCCTGCGTCGATGGCTATGTCATCACCGACGACCTCTACCGCAACTATGAGCGCGGCGAGTACAACGACGTGCCCGTCATCGTCATGACCAACTCCGACGAGGGGGCTATGTTCACACGAGAGATGGAAGTAGCCGACTATCAGAAGAACGTAAGCCAGACCTTCGGCGACATGGCCGACGAGGCGCTGAAGCTCTATCCCGGCAATACGCCCGAGGAGGCTTACACGGGCTTTGGCGACCTCTTCCGCGACATGGGCTTCGCCTGGCCGTCGTTTGCCTGGGCCAACCTGCAAAACAAAACGGGCAAGAGTCCTGCCTACAGCGCTTTCCTGGCACAGCCGTCGGCCATGTCGGTCATCGGCAGCAAGAAGCGCCACGGCGTAAGCCATGCCGACGACATTCTCTACCTGAATGGCGCGTTCCTCTCGCAGCCCGACAAATTCCCCACCGAGGCGGCACTGGCTGAAATCATCCTGCAGTATTGGGTGAACTTCGCCAAGACCGGCAACCCCAACGGCAAGGGGCTGCCCTACTGGCCGGCATTCAGCAAGGACCAGCCCACCACCATGCAGTTCAGCAACGGAGCCTCCCTCATCGACGTACCCAACCGTGAACAGATTGATTTCATTGAGCGCTTCTACAAGCAGAAACGCGAACAAACCGAAGCCCAACGCCGCCATGAATAATCTCGCCTGCCGTCTCCGCCACGTGTGTTGCCATGCCATAGCAACACTCCTCTCACTATCCCTCTCCCTTCCCTCAGTCGCTCAGAACCGCGACTACCAGACCCTCGAGATGGAAAAAATCCAGAACCCCATGCTCTGGGCCGACGTACCCGACCCCGACGTGATTCGCGTGGGCGACACGTTCTATATGGTCTCGACAACCATGCACCTCATGCCGGGAGCACCAGTCATGCGGTCGAAGGACCTGAAGAACTGGGAGACCGTGGGCTACATCTTCGACCGACTCACCGACTCGCCGAAGTACGACCTGCAGCAGGGCACAGTCTACGGCCGCGGCCAGTGGGCCACCTCGCTGAAGTATCATCGCGGCCGCTTCTATGCACTGCTGGCTCCCAACGAACGGGGCCCCATGGGCAACACCTACATTTTCTCGGCCGAAAAGGCTGAGGGTCCCTGGTCGCTCGTGTCCCGCATGCGCCATTTCCACGACTGCTCGCTGTTCTTCGATGACGACGAACGCGTGTATGTCGTTTATGGAACAGGCGAACTGATGGAGCTGAAGCCCGATCTCTCCGGCGTCATTGAGGGCACACACCAGCAAATCTTCCAGCGCGAAGACGACGAGCGCGGCCTTCTGGAAGGGTCACGCATGATCAAGCACAACGGCAAGTACTACCTGCTCATGATTTCGCACACCTACGCCCCAGGGCGCCATCGCCGCGAGGTGTGCTACCGGGCCAACGACATTCATGGTCCCTATGAGAAACAGGTCATCCTCGAGAGCGACTTCGCCGGTCAGGGCTACGTCGGACAAGGCACCATCGTCGACACGCAGGACGGCGACTGGTATGGCATCATCTTCCAAGACCGGGGCGGTGTGGGGCGTCTGCTCACGCTGATGCCCTGCCGCTGGATCAACGGATGGCCAATGCTGGGCGACGAGCAAGGACGCGTGCCCGACGTGGTACGCCCGGTGCTGAGCGGCGAACCCTCAGCGGGCATCGTCGTGAGCGACGATTTCTCCAGCAACCGCCTTGGCCTGCAGTGGCAGTGGAACCACAACCCCATCAACGCAGCCTGGTCGCTCAGCGAACGGCCGGGATACCTGCGCTTGAAGACAAGCCGCACCGTCAGCTCTCTCTATCTGGCTCCCAACACGCTGACACAGCGCATGGAGGGCCCCACCTGCAGCGGTGTCATCGCCATGGATTGCTCCCACATGAGGGATGGCGACTGCGCTGGGCTGGCGGCCTTCAACAGCGATACGGGCGCGCTCACCGTTAGAAAACGTGGCAAGAAACTTGTGCTTGAAATGGTAGAGATGACCGTAGAACTCTCCGACCGCGACAAGGAGGTGACCCGTGCCGACGAGAATGTCATCGAGAGCGTGACGCTCAGCAAACCTCAGCTGTGGCTGCGCGTCGATGCCGACTTCCGGCCTGCCGAACGCGGCTGTCGCGATGCCGCCAACTTCTACTATAGCCTCGATGGCAACCAGTGGACACAGCTCGGAACCGCCAATTATCCCCTCCGCTTCGACTGGCGCCGCTTTTTCATGGGTACAAAGTTCGGCCTCTTCTGTTACGCTACAAAAAAGACCGGCGGCTTTGTCGACATCGACGAGTTCCGCTACGACAAGAAATAGAACAACACCCACTTACGATTAACTACAGCATCAATAAGAATATCATTCGCCATGAACGTAAAGAAAAGCGCGGGAACTACTTTTGCTGGTTTTCTCTTGGTTGTTTTACTGGCTGCATGCCACAACAACAATTCTTCAAGTCTAAGGGAATTTTTGGACACAAGAAATAGCAAGCCAAATAGTTTTTATGTAGAAATGTTAGAACAGTTCTGCCAAGATTACTATTCGGTTCTTTACCATGACCTCTGGGGAACAAGGACGTATGTGCCAGGAACGCTTCAGGTGGACAGCATCACAAGAGACAGCGACAAGGAAGTGACCATCTATGGCATTCACGACTTTAAAGGACGGATGGGAAAAGTTTGGAAGGGAGCACACTTCAAAGCTAACATTTATGAATCGAAACGATCGAATAATGAATATATAATAACTTTCGAAAAAGAGAGCCAGCGAATATTCAGCGGAAAGAAATACACAGAATCACGCACAAAAACAATTAATTATGAAAAATAAAGTTCTTTCCCTGCTTGTCATTTGTTTCTTTTGCATAGTGGCCATGGGATGCTCATCCCACCATAGAGAGAAACCTCTCAAAATTGGAATAGCATTTGGAGGAGGTGGTGCAAAGGGGGCCGCAGAAGGGGGGGTGATAAAAGTTCTTGACGAACTCGGCATTAAGGCTGACTATGTCGCAGGAACCAGCATGGGAGCCGTTATTGGAGGACTCTATGCTGCTGGTTACAGTGGAAATGAAATTGAACAAATGCTCTTGCATGAAGAATGGATGGTTATTTATGACAAGGACAAAATGCTCCAAAACAGTGATGCCAGAAATTTCTTGGGACTCATCAAGGGACCATTCTTTCGAGAACAACTTGACAGTGTGCTTTCTGCAAAAGGGGCTCACTTCTTCCAGCATATTCAAATTCCATTCTGCTGTGTTGCCACAGATTTAAGTCATTCTGCTTTTAAAGAAGTCGACCTGACTGAAGGCGTAGTGGCTGATGCCATTCGAATATCAATGGCCTACCCCGTACCGAGCAATGCACCCATTGAAAGAAACGGCATGAAACTTGCCGACGGAGGCATTGTCAACAATCTACCTGTTGACGTTGTCAGAAAAATGGGGGCCGACATTGTGATTGCCATCGACTTAGAACAAAGCAACAGCGACTATGATCTGGGAATTCCAACAATAGGACTACTCACAGAATGGTTCAACACCCGACCGGATATACCACGAAAACTAAAAAACATTGATGATGCCGACATCTATATTCATCCTTCCCTAAAAGGGTATAGCATAACCGACTTCTCACCACTCAGCCTGCGCCACATGGTTGAATGTGGCGAAAAGGCTGCGTTGGAACAAAAGGATCTTCTTTTGAAATACAAGAAGAGATAGAGCCAATACTATTAACACTATTTCGCTGAGTCTTCGTCTCCAAGAACCCCTTTTGTAAACCCGTCTATTGCGCCTTTCAACTCCTTCGCTGCCTTATCAAGGCCTTCAATGAATTTGTGAGCACTGTATTTGGCCTTTATACCTGCATATTTGCCTTTCAACTCAGCTATATACTGGGTATCCTCACCAGAATACTTATACTTTTCTGTCTCTGAAATCAACTTATCAAATTCTGCGTTAGCTCCTTCCCAATCTTCCGTGGTGTACTGAGAAGCATTTTTCTCCACCTTCTCAACGAAATTGCGAAGATTGTCTATAGCATTTTGTTTCTTGTTACAACTGACAAAAGTCAGCAAGCACAGCAAAGCAAAAACTGAACACAAAAATAGTTTTTTCATACGCATAACTTCATTTTATATTGTTCGCAATATCATGAATATACCCATACGGATTATCTGGGCAATGATCCATTATAAACTTTAAACCACGGCCATATTCATCTTCTCTTGAAAGCCACCCTTTCTTCCTTTCCTCCATATTAGATAAACCTTTCTTCTCTGAAAGATACAAATCTGTCCACACGGCAAGTCCCTCAACAAGGTCCTCATTTGTCTTTCTTGCCTCTTGGAAATCTTTGTCATTATACTCCCAGATGTGCGTCATTTCATGGGCAATGATGCCAAATGCCTTATCATGCTGATAACCATTTTCAACATAAAATTCATCAACATCTGTGTCCATAGCAAGCCCGATGAACTTCCTGACATCATAACCATTGGTAATGTTGAACTTACTTCCTCCAAGCTTGTGCAATTCTACGGCCGACACCAGTTTTCCTTTGTAATCTATCTTACTAAAATCAATAGACAAATAGGTTAGAAAAGCTTCTTTAACTTCTTCACAGAGATCATGAAATTGCTTATCTGAGTCTATCGCCCCTTTCGAACAGTCGGGACAACGCATCCGACCGTCATCAAGCCGCGACATCTTGCTA
>ODAI011224561.1_pt1 | contig 13969 bp, 19 predicted proteins | sample 1539321 | NCBI WGS metagenome assembly ODAI01 (sample SAMN02144231, study PRJEB22623) | gut metagenome | biome: sheep rumen | host: Ovis aries | place: New Zealand
CAATGCCATTCTTGACAGGCTTCTGCATCATTCGCATATTGTGAATATCGTTGGACCATCATACCGGACAAAGGATGTTCTAGAGAAGCTTGAGGAATCAAAGAAAAAGGAATATGATGCCACCTAAATTGGGGAATTTTAAATTACCCATTTTGGGGAAATTAATATTGCCATTATTAATAGGGAACGTATACCACCACATGGGTTAACCGATGAAAATATTGTCATACGCTGCGATATTTAATTCGTTCTTGATTGCAGGACGCAGGTTCTCATCATGTTCCTTCTTGGCCTAGGCAGCAAGCGCGTTATAGTGACCTCTGTTACTGTCATAAGGAATCTCCGGCTCTATTTCAACAAGGTCAGCACCTGCCTGCCTTGCGATCTCCTCTGCCACGGCTTTTGCAGTACCGTAAACGGAAAATTATAAAACGAGATTCTTTGCCATGATGCACCCCTCCTTAAAGATCCTCTTTCAACTCCATCGTCTGATATGCGGCGATCATCTCCGGTGTTGCCGTATAATAGCGGACTCCCTTATCCACCTTCGCAATTTCTGCCATATCCTCATCAGTCAGCGTGAAATCGAAGATGTCAAAGTTATCACGGATATGATCAGGATTCTTGGAGCCAGGGATCACAACATTTCCGCTTTGAACATGCCAACGAAGAATAATCTGGGCATTTGTTTTGCCATATTTCTTTCCAAGCTCTCCAAATACAGGCTGTTCAATAAGAGTCTTGTCACCGTGTCCGAGAGGATACCACGCCATAAGTCCCATCCCGGTTTCGGCAAGAATCTTCTTAAGTTCGGTCTGCGGGAAGTAAGGATGCGCCTCCACCTGTACTACCTGGGGCTTAATCTCCATAGTTTCGATAGCTTCACGCAGCAGATCATCCGGGAAGTTGGAGAGACCGATAGCCTTGACCTTGCCTTCTTTATAGGCTTTTTCGATTTGCCTATAACCCTCACGCCAGTTAGCTGTAGGCTGGTGCAGGAAGAGAAGGTCAATGTAATCGGTACCCAGCCTTTTAAGCGTTTCATCTACCGCTGTATCCTTTTCATAAACAGTTGGCCACAGCTTCGTTACAAGGAAAATGTCCTCTCTTGCTACGCCGCTCTTTTTGATACCTCTTCCGGTGCCGCTCTCGTTCATATATCCGTTTGCTGTATCAATCAGCCTGACGCCACTTTTCAGTGCGCTCTCTACTGCGCTTTCCGCCTCTGCGGGACTCATCATAAACACGCCGATGCCTGCCATCGGCATCTTGATTCCATTGTTCAGTGTAAAGTATTCCATTTTTCTCCTCCTTAATTACTTGAGTTTATTGTACCGTTCATCATCCACCGGCTCACACCATTCTGATGATGTTTCTTCTCCCGGTACTTCAATTGCCAGATGTGAAAACCATTCATCAGGTGCTGCTCCATGCCAGTGTTTTACTTTTGCCGGAATATTGATACAATCTCCAGGCTTCATTTCTATTGCTTCTTTACCTTCTTCCTGATAATATCCACGTCCTGCAATGCAGATAAGAATCTGTCCGCCACCGCTTTTTGCATGATGAATATGCCAGTTATTCCTGCAACCAGGTTCAAACGTCACATTAAAGATTCCAACCTGTGACGTAGATACAGGAGCCAAGAAACTTTTTCCTGTAAAATATTGTGCAAATTTATCATTTGGCTCTCCAATAGGGAATATCATCTTTTTAGCATGAGCTCTCATTGCTTCATCTTCATACGAAAGATCACCATCGTCTATACTCCAGACATCTTTTGCAAGATTGAATGCCGCCCATCCTTTCGGCCACCCTGCATAAAATGCTATATGTGTAATCACGGCTGCAATTTCTTTCTGAGTCACTCCATGAGCTTTTGCATTTTCAAAATGATGTACTAAAGATGTATTAATCATTCCAGAAGCGATAAGTGCTGTGACTGTTATAATACATCTTGTCTTTAAATCAATATCCTGATTATTCCAGTTCTCTCCAAATAAAACATCATCATTAAAATGTGCAAACTGTGGTGCAAATTCATTTAGTGCGTTTCTTCCTGCTGTCTGTACAATTTTTTCACTTTAATCACCTGTCCTTATTTTAACTGTATTCCATCCTTAAAAGCATTTCCCACACGTTCTCCAAGTCTGTAATATCCGTGATGTACCGGGTCATATGTAATTGGTGTAAATTTACTAAGATCAATTTCTCCGTCATCGCCGAGATATTTCTCATCTGCACTTACATTTTTGATTTCTGCAAGATACTTGCTTTCATCAATAACTTTTACAAGTTCACACTCAAGAGTCAATGGAAGTTCATTGATGACTGGTGCATTTACATATTCACTCTTCGTTGTAGTAAAGCCTGCTTTTTGCATCTTATCTGCTTCTTTATTTGCAGAAACAATTCCCACATAATCGCAGGCAACCAGATGTTCAAGATCTGCCACCCCTACTGTAAAAGCCTTATTTTTTATAATATTGTCTGTTGTCTTATGAGCAGACAAATCTACAATAATCTCATTTGCACCTACAATTCCGCCCCATGCAGCGTTCATTGCATTTGCCTTTCCATTTTCATCATAGGTTCCCAGAATCATAACCGGCTGTGGATATAAAAATGGCTTTGCTCCAAAATTTTTTCTCATTGTTTTATCTCTCCTTATGGTTATTTGTTTATATCAGTATTTATCTGCTCAATCCATTCTGTAATTACATCTTTTGAAGTTTCCAGATGATCTTTTCCTTTGGAATCAAACTGAATCTGCATTTCATGTGCACAGGTAGCTCCTTTGCAATTTTCCTTCATGTCTTTTATAACGTGCCCTGGCCATCCACCATTTGTCATAAATGGAATCACTGTTTTTCCAGTAAAATCATTTGTAGTCAAAAATGTAAGCACTGCAGGTGCCATCGTATACCACCACGTTGGAGTTCCGATAGCAATCACATCATAATCAGCAAGATTTACAGATATCGGATAGATCTGAGGCATAAAGCCTGCCTCTACCTCTCTTTTTCCCTGTTCAACCACATCTTCATGACTGCCGCTGTATGGCTCTGCTGTTTCGATTCTCGCAATATCTGCACCTGTCCCATTAGTCAGCTGCTCTGCAATTCTTTTCGTGTTTCCATTTGACCAGGAATAATATACAACTAACATTTTCTTCATTATTTCTATTCTCCTTTACTTATTTTAGCCCCTGTAAACAGATAGATAAAACCAACATAACTATCGCTAAGAAAGCCACTATTACCCCGATTGTTATCTTTTTCCTTGTTTTTATTGCTCACATCTTTTTATTTTTTCTGTATTTTTGAGCCTCCAAACACCTGCGACATCGGCATATGGGCAAGCATCTCATCAATAGATTTTACTTCATCCTGAGTCAGCTTTATATCTGCGGATTTCATATTTTCTTCCAGTCTATTAACTTTTCTTGTTCCAGGAATTGGTACAATATATGGTTTCTTTGCAAGCATCCAGGCAAGAGAAATCTGTGCAGGCGTGGCATTTTTTTCTTCTGCAATCACTTTCAACCAGGACATAAATTCATTATTCTCCTTTAATCCTTCTTCTGTAAATTGTGGCATTGCACTTCGATAATCTCCCGGCTTTTCAAATTCCCCATGAGAATGATATGCTGCTGTTAGTAATCCATTTGCAAGCGGCGAAAATGCAACAAATCCTATTTTCAATTCTTCAAGCACCGGGAATAGTTTCTCATAATCCCTGTACATCATGGAATATCTGTTCTGAATTGCTGTAACCGGGCATACTTTATGTGCACGTCGAATAATCTCTTCACTAGCTTCTGATAACCCCCAGTGTGTGATTTTTCCCTGCTCCATTAACTCCTTCATAGCTCCTGCCGTCTCTTCAATCGGTACAGTCATGTCAATACGATGAATATAATATAAATCAAGATGGTCTGTGTTAAGTCTCATTAAAGATCCCTCAACCGATGCTTTAATTGTCTCCGGTCGTCCATCAGGAATCAAAGGTTTATTTACAGTTGTTGCAGTTTCATCAAAACGTAACCCACCCTTTGATGCAAGGACAATTTTGTCTCTATATGGCCTTAACACTTCCCCAAGCAGTTTTTCATTGTGATGAGGGTCTTCTGTTGTTCCGTATATCTCTGCAGTATCAAAAAATGTGCAGCCTTCATCGATCGCTTTTTCAATCAATTCTTTTGCTTCTTTCTGTGTTGAAACAGTTCCATATGCATGACTCATTCCCATACATCCGAATCCGATTGCTGATACTTCTAAATCTTTTCCTAAAATTCTTTTCTCCATCTTTATCTTCCTTTTCTATATTTCAAACTCTACTGTAAGTATAAGAAAAAGAGACTCCGGACAGAAGTCTCTCTTTGTTAGGCAGTTTAAACCTAAAGGTTATGTCTTACTTATAAGATTCCTGATAAATTGTAACGCAATCTTCATTCGTAAGCTTGGACATATCGTTTTCAAAATTGATACCAAGTGTATCTCTTGCACTCTCTGCCATTTTAGGAAATTCTTCCGGTGTGATTCTGTAATCAGACATTTTCAGTTCTGCCACATTACAATCTTCCTGTAATTTTACAAGCATAATAATAAAGTATTCTGGCTTACTTGCATCTTCCATTCCCATCAGTTTTGCCATTTCAATGAAACGATCATCGCAGACATGTTTATTGATAAAAAAAGCTGTAAAATGCTTTTGAGATCATAATCAGACCAGCACCATGCGGAAGTTTCTCATGATACGCAGAAAGCGCATGCTCAAGAGGATGTGCGCTGACACATGTTCTAACTGTCATCTGAATGCCTGACAGATAGCTTCCAAATGCTACATTACTCATTGCCTCAATATTTTCAGATTCACGGATTGATGCAACAAGATTGCGGCTTACATTCTTAATTGCCTCTGCTGCAACCATTTTGCTGAATTCATTTCTATTTGCGGAAATATATCCTTCTGTAGAGTGGAATAAAGCATCAAATCCCTGATAAGCCTTGAATACTGACGGAACACTTAACATTAATTCTGGATCAACAATTGCAAGAACCGGCATCGTACCTATACCGAATACTCCTGTTTTCTCCTGAGTCTCCAGATTGGTAATCACACCGCCTCCATCAGTTTCTGATCCTGTTCCGGCAGTTGTAGTGATAGCAACAATCGGAAGGGATAGCATTCGTGGCCACTGTTTCTTTCCTATTCCAAACATTACATAGTTCCACAGATCATTGCTCTCATTGGTTGCCATAATACCGATTGCTTTTGATGCATTCATAACACTTCCACCACCTAAAGCAATGATAAAATCGCACCCATTTTCTTTTGCAACTCTGCCGCCCTCTTCTACAACTGGTTTTTTCGGATTGGAGCCAACTTTATCAAAAATCACATACTCTACATTGCTTTGCTTTAATTCATTTTCAAGCATGTCTAAATAGCCATTTATACGAGTAGATTTACCATTGGAAATAACAACTAATGCCTTATTGCCATGTACTGCTCCCATTGGTGTATTAATCTGTGTATGTAGTTCTCCAAGTTTCCCTGCTCCAAATAATGCATTTGTTGATACTAAAAGTTAAAACTCATTACGATTCTTCCAAATATTTTTATATTCTTTTATTATCCAAGACTGTCTATCCATGAACTGATAGCTGATTCAGACGCTCCACCATTGAATCGTTTTCCTTCTTTCCAGTCACCTGTTCCTGTCATCTTTTCCAGAAGATTAGCGCTGTCACCGATTCCCGAGCTCGATGATGTACAGAATGGGATGACTGTTTTTCCTGTAAAATCATTCTTTTTTACAAAGTTATTTACTGGCCATGCTGCAATTCCCCACCAGATAGGATAGCCAATGTATACCGTATCATATGAATCCCAGTTATCAACCGTTGTAGACACCAGTTTCACATCTCTTAAGCTCTCATCATCATGTTCTCTTGACACCCGGCTGTCATCATCTGTCCAGTTAAGGTCATCATCTGTATATGGCTTCACAGGCTGTATTTCAAACAGATCTGCCTTTGTAATTTTTGCTATCTTTTCAGCAACATCTTTTGTATTTCCTGAAGCTGAATAATATACAACCAATGTTTTTCCATTATTTCTAGACTGGTTTGTACTTGTAGACTGGCTGTCTTTATTAGAAGCAGACTGGTTTGTATTACTTGCTCTACATCCTGTCATCAAACCGATTACCATGATGCATGTTAAAAGCACTGTTGCCATTTTCTTTATTTTCATTCTAAGTATTCCTCCTGTCGTATAAAATGTTTGTCACATTCATTTCTATCGGATGAAATTGGTAAATACAAAATCCGGTGCCTTTGGCATTTTAATTCCCATTTTTGTCGCAACATTTTTACAGTTAATGAAATATGCCATATTGTTTCCAAGAATTCGCATAACCTGCATTCCTTCGAGATCCTGTTTTACTTCATCCGGATTCGTCCCATGTACCATATTCCAATATCTCGATGTAATGATCGGCATCTGCATCAGACCAAAATATTTATTTACCTGGTCCCATGTAGCCGTTGTTCCTGCTCTTCTTGCTGAAATCACCACTGCTGCAGGTTTCAGGCGGAATCTGTCGCCGCCACCATTTAAATCGGCATAAAATACTCTGTCCATAAAGGATGTGATTGCACCGCCTGCACCACCCCAGTGTACCGGAGTTCCAAATACAAATCCGTCATAATCCTTTGCTATTTCCAGAAATTCATTTACGATATCATCCATAATACATTTATTTTTTCCCTGACATTTTTTGCAGGCAATACACCCTGAAATCGGCTTGTTTCCAATCCAGAAAATATCTGTGCTTATGCCATTTTCGTTTAATGCACTCGATACTTCACAAAGAGCTGTATAAGTACAGCCATTTTTGTGTGGACTGCCATTGACAAGTAATACTTTCATTAATTTTTCCTCTTATACTTACCAGTTCTTTTTTTCTTTTGAACTGTCATGATTCTTTTTTCTTTCCTCAACCATCTTCACGAACCATTCCACCATATTCGGATCCTGATGTGAGAAGAAGGAGCTTGTCTTTTTGTCCAGTTCTGCAATAGACTTCATATCTTCATCAGAAAGTGTGAAATCAAAAACATTAAAGTTTTCTTCCATTCTCTCAATGTGTGTTGATTTTGGAATAACCACTACCCCTCTTTGAATATGCCAGCGAAGCATAACCTGTGCCGGAGTCTTCTGATATTTTTCTGCAATCTCTACGATGACAGGATTCTCAAAGGTGCCGCCTCTGCCCTCACCGAATGGTGCCCATGCTTCTAATCGGATATCATATTTGTCTGCCCATTCCTTCATCTCTTTCTGCTGATTGAAGATGTGGGTTTCCACCTGATTTACCATAGGTTTAATACGGTTGAAGGATGCAAAATCAACCATTCTGTCTACATAAAAGTTGGAAATTCCGATTGCTCTGATTTTTCCCTCATCGTACAGATCTTCCAATGCACGGTAAGCACCGTAAGCATCTGAAAATGGCTGGTGAAGCAATACCAGATCCAAATAATCTGTCTTTAACTTTTTCATTGATTCAAGAACTGATTTCTTTGCTTCTTCATATCCATAATGTTCAACCCACACCTTTGTTGTAAGGAAGATTTCTTCTCTTGGAATGCCTGACTTTTGGATTGCATTCCCAACCTCTTCCTCATTAAAATAACTCTGTGCTGTATCAATCGCCCTGTATCCAACTTTTAAAGCATCAAGCACACATCTTTCACATTCCTCTTTTGTTACCTGATATACACCATATCCTAGTATTGGCATTTTTACACCATTATTTAATGAAACATATTCCATTGTCATATCCTCCTTGTTTTCTTTCATTCATCTTACATTCATACTATAAGACTGATATATTCCTTTGAGAAGTTTCGATAAGTTTTTCAGTCTTAACCTTTCGGTTTATTCTGGTTCTTACTGATTGAACAGCCATCCCATAATTTCTTTGTCACGACAAAATAAATAGCCACCGCCATGCTGATAAGTGACCGGTGTTCCTTCAAAGTAATCTTTATCTTTTACATCCAGTACCACCAGTTTATCAATCTCTGATTCCGATAATCCCTGTTCTTTGTAAAGATCATGTATCTGCTGGTATGCCTCTTTAAAAGGTTCTGATCCATAGTATTCGTCGTTTTCGCCAATCACAAAATATACCGGCGTTTTTGTCTTTACAATTGACTCATATGCTCCATCCCACACAGAGCTGCACATGAGTGCCGCTGTATATAATTCCGGCTGCTTCGCCAATACCAGTGACAGGGTTTCTCCTCCTCCGGAATAACCATTAATATATACTTTTGATGAATTAATCTTGTAATGCGTCAGAAAATACTGTGTCAGTTCAATTGTCTGATTTGCTGATGTCTGTCCCCAGTCATTTAACTGTGGAGCTACAATAATCATATCAGCAATATACTTCTGTGCTTCCAATCCAAAATCTTCTGTCCGGATATTTTCTCCCACGCCCTGAAAATATAATCCCTGATATCCGGGTAATGTTACATATAGTGCATATTCCTTTGTCCCATCATATGCATCCGGAATATATACATTGTAATGAATGTCCCCTTCATTTAAAGAATGAAGAACATTATCCAGGAGGAAGCCCCGGTATTCTTCGCTTCCCGGCGTAACATTTTCCAATTCATCTCCGGATGTATTTTTTTCTGTATTTTCTTTTTTCTCATCTGACTTCGGCTGTAGTGTTTGTACCTGATTTATTGTTTGTTTATTCTTCTTTTCATTCCTGCCAGGTTTTGAAAAGTAGGTATATACCATGATTACCATTGCAAAAATAACGACTCCAATAATTGTAAATACTAATTTTCGCTTTTCCATAAATACACCACCTTCTTTCAGTATCAACCTTTTCGTTTTCTCTTACCTGTTTTCTTTAGAAACACTCCACTATAATATCCAATAAATGCTATCAATATCATTACTGCCAGATAATCCAGCAGAAAAGGAAAGATCCCTTTTTCATAATCATAAAATACAAAATGCATCCTCATAATCAGATAATCTCCTATCTGTCTCCTGTAAAATGCATATAAACCATAACCTGCAATTGTGGTTGCAACAGATCTTGCTGCCCATGTTCTGATGACGGATGGACTTTTCCATAATCGTCCTGCCATTGCTACCGCTATATTCCAATGAAATCCGAGATGTAATGACATCACCACCAGTCCCCAGTATGCACAAAACATATGTATCTGTCTGGCTGTCATATATGTTCCGGAAATCTTTATCCATTTAAATATGTGATTTGACAATAATATTCCACTTATCATAGAACCCATCATAAGAATAAACATGATGATAACCAGTACTGTCTGTATCACTCTGAACGCATTATATTTTCCTTTCCTTACAGAGGTCACCCATTTATGATTCAGTATGTGATGTGAAATAAAAAGCACAAGCATCGCCATACCAATCCACTCATGTGCAGTCTCGCTGAGAAGACTATATGGCATAAGAAGAAGCAAACATATCGTCATTCCTATATCTATCAATATTTTCACTGTAAATCGTTTATTTTTCATACCCTACCTCTTATCTAAAGCATTCATATTGTCTTTCCAGAAAGATATTGCACGATCAATCCATCCTTCTACTACAGTCCCCTCTCCCAATCCAAATCCATGAGAAAGGCCATTAAATACTTCTATTTTTGTATTTATGCCATTTTGTTGTATCTGGGAAATATAATTTTCCATACTTCTGTATGATGCAATTCCGTCACTTGTTCCGACACAGGCATAGGTTGGCGGCTCCATTCCTGTCACCTGGGAAAGTCCTGTATACTGCATAATCACCGCAGCCGGTGCAGGATATTCTTTTTCTCCAAAGTAAGCTGTTCCATAAGAACCAAGCCAGGCCGCCATCCTTGCTCCTGCTGAGCCACCCCAGAGAGAATAATTCGTCATATCAATCTGTAGTTTCTCTGCATTTTCATGTAAAAACGCAATTGCTCTGGCAAGATCCTCACAGGCAGTCTGTGCTCCCGGACGATAAATAAGAGCAAATGCATTATAGCCTTTCTTTGACAATTCTAAGGCATGAGGAAAGCTATCATGTATTCCGGCTACATATACAAAGCCTCCTCCTGCATTGATAATTGATGTTTTTGCTCCTGCATTTCCCCGAAAGAAAAATAAACCTGTATCCTTTTTATCCGCATCTGCCTGTATTTCTTCTTCACTGTATATTGGATAAAATATCTGCTCACCATTCATTGCCTTATTTTTCATATATTTTACGATTTCTACTGTTTTATCGATATTGACTTCGCTGTACCACGGCAAAATAGTGCTGACGTCTTTTAATTTCATATTGTCCTCTATTTCCATATCTACCGGAAATATGAGTCTGCCATAATCATCGAAAGCTGAATCATGGATAACATCATATATATTACTCTCTACATTAAAAGTTTCTTTTTCATTCATATTGATATCCTTTTCTGTCACGCTCTCTTGCTCTGTTTTTCGTGTTTCCAGCGTTTTTTCTTCCCTGATTGCCAGGTTCTGGAGTATTATGCTATACCCACTGAACATGATAACAGTCATGATGATTCCTCCAAGAGCGATCCTCTTTATCTGCATATAGTATCCTCCATTTTCACTTCAGCTAAAGTATAACAAAACGAGACTCCATGAGAAGTCTCGTTTCGTTTTTCAGTATTAACCTTTAGGTTTCTACTCGCATGTATTCAATTTTTATTTTACCTTGTTAATAGCATTTATCAGCTGCTTAACCTTAATGGACGGTTTTTTCGAATGAAGAATTCCAAACGGCATAGTATAATCCCACTCTACTGGAATGATTCTGATCAGTGGATGAACACTTTCCCAGCTCTTGAATGCCAATAATACCTCATTATTGTTTTCGCATCGGTTAAATGTTTCTACATTGTACAGATTAAAGTCTACAATATTGATTTCAGGATGATTTTTCATCATATCATCCCTTAACATATCGCCATAATAACTCCATCCTCTTTGCATGATCATAAGATTTTCTCCAGCCAGATCGTCAAGTGTAATTTTTTCTTTTTTTGCCAGCCTGTGATGAATTGATACCGCCACACAAAATGGTTCTCTTGAAATCTCAGTGCCATCACAGCCTCTGAGTTCAAGCATTGTTTCATCAAAGATTCCAGCTATCACATCAATATTCTTTCCCATATTAGCCAGTATCTCTCTTGCATTCTCTGGGGTATTTTCAAATGTAATCAATTTAAACTTCATCTCCGGATATATTTTCTGTATCTTAGGCCAAAGTTCCACAAAAACTTCTGGTGGCGTCATCGGAGATATTCCAACACGAATGATTTCTTCATTAGGATTCATTGCTTCCTGCGCCCGTATCAACGATTCTTTTGAATATTGAATCAGATATTTTGCATCCTGATAGAGCGATTTACCAGCTTCCGTAACAATAAGACCTCTGTGTGTTCTTTCAAATAATTGCAGGTTTAAGCTGTTTTCCAAAGAATTTATCTGTTTAATAACCGCAGGTGCACTTATATATAATTCTTCTGCCGCTTTACTAAAACTTCCAGCTTCTACAACGCAGATAAATGTATCAAGCTGTGGATTATACATCATGTAATTCACTCCTCCTTGTGATTTTAAATCATCTAAAATGCTTTCAATGCCCCAATAATTGCTTCTTCCTTCTCCTTCGGACATTGTGGTTGCTTTGCTCCCTCTGACCTAGGAATATTAAAATTCTCCGCTAATTCAATTCCACACTTTCTCTTCACCTATGCAATATATAGATTAGATACCTTCATCCCATCATTATACTCTGCAACATACTTCTTTATCTCCTCATAAGTAGCCTTGCTCTCAGCCTCCGTTAAATCTATCTCGTCCATGTCAAGTCTCACATTCACATAATGCTTCAAATCGTGGAGTTTGGACAATAAACATACTGTCTCAACATGAAATTATTAGGCTATTTTCAGAATTATGAAGAGTTCTCAAAAAAGCCTTTATTTACTGGTGTTTTTGTTATAATTCATATGTATATGAATGTCCATCTGCTCGGCATTTAAGAATAGGCTATTTTGAGAAATTGTATAAAATAGTTGAATCATCATTTTCTTTAAGCGGATCATCAGAATAGCAAAAGCTAACTCCAGGTTCATTCTCAAATTTTCTAAATAAACCAGGCCTTAATAGTTTTGTTTTATCTGAATTGAAATCACTTCTTTTTCCACCATTAGGGTTTCTTTTTATTTTATAACAATAAATTTTATTTGGATCTTCTGAATCACTTATACTAAGTGACTTCACCATTGCACCCTTTCCTCATCTGAAATATTTTTAGGAATATTCATTGGAATTGCTTTTCCGAAAGTTTCAGTAAATTGTTTTAAAATATCTCCTAAGTTATCTTGATACTCAATACCAAAATACTGTCTTAAGTTTTTTGCATCGATTAATAATTTAGAAGAATTGGCTTCAATTTCCAATCCATCGTTTAAATCGTCATGTTTCATAAAATGGAGCTTTACTAGTGCATATTGATTTACTCGCTTTTCCTTACCTACAAATCTTTTTACAAGCACTATATATACAACTGATTTATATCTAAATAGAAAGCTACATATAGTCCAATTCTTACTAACCATATCATTTTTTAATTCATTTAGATTACTTAGTAGCATGAAACAAACCTCCTCACTTCTTTGAGCTATATTTCTTACCACTTCTGTGTGTTCCGTTTTCATCAACAATTACATTACTGCGTTTCAGTTTTTCTTTCTGAACAGCATCAAGTATTTCTTTTGAAACGATTGCCGAATGAGAATAGTTCAATTTGTAAATCTGACCTTCTTTGCCACCTACATTAACAACCGAAACACCTATGTACTTTTCATTACTCAGCATTTCTCCTATAGAACGTTTTGGCCAGTTATCTTTTCCTGTAGGAGGTTTGATACTCCTTTCTTTCAGTTCCTTAACAATGCCTAATACACTTTTACCACCAAGATACAAATCAAAAATTAGCTTAATGACTTCTGCCTGTTTTTCATTGATTACAAAATTGCCATTTTCATCTTTATCATAGTCATAGCATTTTCTACGATAGAACCCCAAGCTGCCATTACTGGCTCTCTGCTTTATGCCCCATTTGATATTATCACTTCGTGTTTCATTCTCAGCCTGCTTGCAAGCTTCAATGGTTTATATCAATAATGAACTTCCCACTGTTAGTGTATCCAGTTCTTCTTGCTTGAAAATAATTCGCACTTGTGACTCTTTAAAATATTTATTGCATCAAGCACCTCGACAGTATCTCTTCCAAGTCTACTGATGCTTTTTACCACAACTATATCCGTAAGTCCCGCTTTACACTCTTCTATCATTTGATGAAAGGTAGGAAGAGAAGAATCTTTTTAGCAGATGCAATGTCTATATGAATATCGACCAGTTTCCAGTTGTTATGCCCAGATATAAATTTTGTCAGTCAAGAAACTTGTGCTTTAAGGCTCTCAAGCTAATCCATAGCGTTAGAACTCACACGAGCATAGATGACAACATGTTCCATCGGCTCAGTTGTATTAGCCGGAATCACTCTCACTTTGCCAGGTCTAAACACCTCTCCTTTCCAAAATAGCCTAATTATCATTCGATATATTCCAAAATGATTATTACCCTATTTTTGCTCTATTTTTTTCAAATGACAAATAAATATTTCTGTATAATCGACCCAATCTCAATACTCTTATCTATCCGACTATAAAAATACCAAGATTTTAGGCTCTTCTGCACTATGTGTGGGTAGATTGTTATAAAAAATGATGAATATCTCCTTTAGTTATCGGTGATTATTGAAGGATTTGATAAATAAAAAACCATATGGTATTTTCTATAGCGTCCAAACTTAGAAAGGAATACCA
>ODAI013432835.1_pt1 | contig 13968 bp, 14 predicted proteins | sample 1539321 | NCBI WGS metagenome assembly ODAI01 (sample SAMN02144231, study PRJEB22623) | gut metagenome | biome: sheep rumen | host: Ovis aries | place: New Zealand
CGCCGCCTGCAAGGAGGAATGCTCCCATGCTGGCTGCCATTCCGATACATACGGTGTTGACATCGCACTTGATGTATCTCATGGTATCGTAGATCGCCATACCTGCGGTAACGCTTCCGCCGGGGCTGTTGATGTAGATGTGGATGTCCTTCTCGGGATCCTCAGCCTCGAGGAAGAGGAGTTGTGCAACGATGACCGCTGCGGAATTCTCATTTACTTCCTCTCCGAGAAAGATGATACGATCCTTTAAAAGTCTGGAGTAGATGTCGTATGAGCGCTCGCCCTTGCTGGTCTGCTCAATGACATAAGGTATCAAACTCATTTAACTCTCCTTTTTCTTTGTTTTCTTTTCCTTTGCGTTGTCCGTTACAAAATCAAGAGCCTTGCGGATAAGAAGATCTGCCTCGACCTGCTTTCTGCCGCTCTCTCCAAGCATCTCGCGAGCCTTGTCCTTCTCGATCTGATAAGTTTCGGACATGGTCTCAAGCTCTTTCTCAAAGTCCTCATCGGTAACGGTGAGTCCTTCCTTCTCAGCGATAGCCTCGAGTACGAGTCTGCTCTGGATCCTCTTGAGAGCCTGGGGCTTAACCTGCTCCATGAACTTCTCGTTGGTCATGCCGGTAAACTTCATATACTGATCGATATCCATTCCCTGCATGCGGATCTGCTGAGCGAAGTCGCGGATCATGGACTGCTGCTCGGTCTCAAGCATTGCATCGGGGATCTCCATCTTGGAGTCTTCGATGATCTTGTCCATAGCTTCGTCCTGCTTGTTGCTCTTGGCATCGGAGATCTTCTTGGTCTCGATCTCAGCGCGGATGCTCTCGCGATAGTCCTTCATATTCTCGAACTCGGAAACCTCGGAAGCAAACTCGTCATCAAGCTCGGGAAGAACCTTCTCCTTGATGGACTTAACGGTGCACTTGAAAAGTGCGGGCTTGCCCTTGAGGGACTCCTCATGATAATCCTCGGGGAAGGATACATTTACATCAACTTCCTCTCCGATCTTTGCTCCGATGAGAGCCTCCTCAAATCCGGGGATGAACTGTCCGGAACCGATGGTAAGAGGATAATCGGTGCCCTTGCCGCCTGTGAATGCAACTCCGTCTACGAAGCCTTCGAAGTCGATAACGGTCTGGTCCTTATCCTTTACGGCACGATCGGTTACCTCTACGGTACGTGCCTGTCTCTCTCTTACTCTCTCAAGCTCTGCATCGATATCCTCATCGGATACCTTAAGATCGGGAGCGGATACTTCCACACCCTTGTACTTGCCGAGTTCTACGGGAGGATTGAGTGCTACGATAGCCGTGAAGATGAAGGGCTTGCCGGACTCTGCCTGGATGACCTCGATCTTGGGCTGGGATACGATCTTCTCGCCGCACTCATCATATGCCTTGTCGTATGCATCGGGAACGAGCTCATTGACTGCTCCCTCATAGAATACTTCCTTGCCGTAAGCATGCTCTATAGCCTGACGGGGTGCCTTACCCTTACGGAATCCGGGAAGATTGATCCTGCCCCTCTCCTTGTTGTACGCTTTCTCGATCGCCTTTTCAAAGTCCTCAGCAGGAACCTCGATCGTAAGCTTAGCCATGCTTCCTTCAAGTTTTTCAACACTAACGCTCATTACAAAAATCTCACTTTCTATAAAAATTTATTTGTCACCGAAAACAGCCTTGTAGTCCGCTACGAACTTCTCGATTCCCTGAGTGGTAAGGGGATGATTTACCATCTGCATGAGAACCTTGTAAGGAACGGTAGCGATGTCCGCACCTGCGAGTGCACAGTCGGTGCAGTGGATGGGATTGCGGACGGAAGCGCTGATGATCTCGGTATCGATATCGGATACTGCAAAGATGTCGGAGATCTCACTGATGAGGTCTACGCCGCGCTCGTTGATATCATCGAGTCTGCCGAGGAAGGGAGAAACGTAAGCTGCTCCTGCTCTTGCTGCAAGAAGTGCCTGGTTTGCAGAGAAGATAAGAGTAACATTAACCTTGATGCCCTCGCTTGAAAGAACCTTGGTAGCCTTGAGTCCCTCAGCGGTCATGGGGATCTTAACGACCATGTTCTTGTGGATCTTGGCGATCTCGCGTCCCTCTTTAATCATGCCCTCAGCATCCTGAGTGGTAGCCTTAACCTCTCCGCTGATAGGTCCGTCAACGATGGAGGTGATCTCCTTTATAACCTCATTGAAGTCACGGCCTGACTTCGCGATAAGCGAAGGATTGGTGGTAACTCCGCAGATAATGCCCATTTCGTTAGCTTCACGGATCTCGTTTACGTCAGCTGTGTCGATAAAAAATTTCATCTCTTTAATCTCCTTTTTTGGTGAGAATGATTTATTCGCAAAAGCCATATTATTATACCGAAAAAGCGCTATAAAAGCAAGGAATCCCACACTTTTTGTATCTGTGTGGGATCGCGCCTTCCTGCCCTATTCGGATATGTTTTTGATGTATTTTACCCTGGTTTCGTCCGCTTCGCCGCCTGAAGGGTCCATATTCCTCTTTGCCATGGCTGCGGCAGCCTGTTTTTCCATCTTTTTAAGCTTCCTCGGGGTGGCCGTGCCTATGGTCATCATACGGTCGAGCACACTGTACATATCGGGCGGCCTGTATCCCGCTTCATCGCTCACACAGTCGTCTATCAGGAGCTCCAGCGAGGGCGAGAGCGCCGGGTCATACTCGCGGAGCCTGCCGGGATACCCTTCCGCAGGGGCTTCCCCTGTGAGGAGGTACATGAAGAGCTTGCCGAAGGAGTAGACATCTGTATATAGGCCTACTTTAGGAGCGTTCGAAGTTCGATTGGTGTCGTCTGCGGATTTCGCCACAGCGCCGCCGGCCGTCATATTTGCAGTCTCCGGGGCTGCGTAGCCTTTCGTTCCGCTGAGGCTCTTGCCCGCATCCTCCAGGAAGCATACGCTCCCAAAGTCCACGATCACGGGCTCTCCGTCCGGCTGTAAGATGATATTCGATGCCTTGATATCGCGAAATACGGGATGTCCGTCCCTCTGCTGCAGATATGCTATGCCGTCCGCTATGCCCAGTGCTATGCGCATGGCATCGGCCTGGTTAAATCTCCCTCTCCTGTCCAGAGTGACATCGAGTCTTTCCCCGTAGATATAGCTCATGAGAAGGCACCCTTTGCCATCCTCCTCCCACGCTCTCTCGAGCTTAGGAAAAGCAGGGTGATCCGCGAGTGCAAGAAATCTCTTTTCGTTTCTCCAGATACTGAGGTCGTTAATGATCTTTAATGCCGCAGTCCTTTTTTCGCCTTTAATATGCACGGCATATACCGAGCCGAATGCACCCTCTCCTACGAGGCGCACTCCGTCGAATTTTTCCGTTATATCTTTCATATCGTCTTTTATCATTTCACTCTTATTCATTTCGTCTTTATTCATTTCGCCTTTATCCATATGATCCCTGCTTTGCTAATGTCTCTGATCTCAGAAAGGCTCCTCTCAGGTCTCCCTGAAGCCTCTCCCGCTTCGATACAGTTTATTATATCACTTTCCTTTGTGCAGGCAGTAAGCTCCGAGGAAGCGATGATGAGCTGTGATCCGCTCTCTATATGCATCTTCTCTGAGGTGTCGGTACCTGTGAGGGGCAGTATCTTCTTCCTGCCGAAAGCATTTGCAATGCGATATATGCCGTATCCGTTGCCTGACTGTGAAGCGAATGCGCTGCTTCCCGATATCAGGAGGAGGGCGTGATAAGATCTGAGCGGGCGATCATTTTCCGGAGCGAGTGGCGCAGCGGACGAGCCGCCCTGCAGTTTCTCCGAGACAGACTCTGCGCCCGCTGATAACGCGTCTTCCGTGCCAACTCTCTTTATAAGCGAAGGCATCTCATTCTGAAACCATGCGCATATCTCATCGCATATTTCTTTATTTGCAGCGCTGCGCGGGCAGAGCACGGCAAGCAGTGCCTGTTCTCCCGACACAGATATCTGCTGCAATACAAGATGATCACTCTCCGATGAAGAGTGAGCGCTCAAATATTCCATGGGACCTCCTTCAGAATCCGAAGATATTTCTCAGATCGTTGAAGAAAATGAAAACAACCAGAACGAGGAAAAAGATCGTTCCCGCGAAGTGCACCATAGCTTCCTTCTCGGGAGGAACGGGCTTTCCTCTAAACATCTCGATAATGATAAAGAGCAGTCTTCCGCCGTCAAGCGCCGGTATCGGAAGGAGATTGATGATCGCGAGATTGACCGTCAGCATGAGTGCTATATTCATCATATTTACAAGCACGGTCACCCATCCGTACTGCTTGGTATTCTCATATGTCGCACCGACTATATTGACTGCGACACCTACAGGACCTGCAACATCGGTCCTCTTGACCCTGCCTCCGAAGAGCATTCCGAGGCTTCCGTAAGTCATCTTGAGATTATATCTCATCTCATACCAGGTATACTTAAATGCATCTGCACCTTTGAGGTCGATGAAATCACTGTTGGAAATGCCGAGCATATATCTGCCGTATTCCTCGCTGTAGAGGGGCTTTAATACAGTCTCTCCCTTTGCGCCGTTTCTCTCATATACGACGAGCACATCATCCTTGCCGTTATAGAGCGCATTAAAAAGTGATATGTCATCAAAGAGATATATCCTCGATCCGTTAAGCGAGATGATCCTGTCTCCATCCTGCAGTCCCGCTGCCTCCGCCGCACTTCCCTCCATGACCTGAGTGGCAACGGGGTCTCTGATCTCGATCATGTTGACCATTATAAATGCGATGATAAATCCGAGGATGATATTAAAGAAAGGTCCCGCAAATACAGTCGCAAATCTCGCCCATACAGAAGCCTTGAGAAAAGACCCTGAGTGCGCTTCCTCCTCTTCATCGGACGCCTCGGAAACCTGCGCATCCTTCTCTTCCTTCTCATCGACAAGTCCGTCCATACCTTCAAATACGCACGCACCGCCAAGAGGAAGGAGCTTTATGGAATACTTGGTTCCCTTTCTTTTGAATGAAAAAAGAGTCGGTCCGAAACCGATGAAAAATTCTTTGACACCTATACCGCTCGCTTTAGCGACGATAAAATGTCCGAATTCATGTGATAAAACTACAAGTCCGAAAAGGACGAAAAACCATATAACTGTGGGCAGCAAATCAAAAACCTCCAAGTAATGCGTGCGTACTCTTCTCCGCTTCCAGGATGTCTCCTACATCCGGATCTGCTACGCACACATGTGCATCCATTGCTTTTTCTATCTCGTCATATATATCAAGAAATCCAATCTCGTTTTTAAGAAATCTCGCGACAGCAACTTCATTTGCAGCATTAAATACTGTCGGCATACTTCCGCCCGTCTTGGCTGCGCGAAGAGCAAGTGCCAGTCCCTTGAACACTTCTGTGTCCGGCTTTTCAAATGTAAGGCTTCCGATCTCAAAAAGGTCGAGTCTCCTGTCGGGAGAATATTTCCTCTCAGGATAAAAGAGCGCATACCTGATGGGGAGCTTCATATCCGGTGTCCCCATCTGTCCTACAACTGCACCGTCGGTATACTCTACAGCGGAGTGAAGTATACTCTGCGGATGGATGACCACCGTGATATCATCTACAGGCACTCCGAAGAGCCACCTTGCTTCCATGACTTCGAGGCCTTTATTTACAAGGCTTGCAGAGTCTATGGTAACCTTTGCGCCCATATTCCAGTTGGGGTGCTTCAATGCCTCCGAGCATGTCTTGCCCGCAAGGTCCTCTTTCTTCATTCCTCTGAAAGGTCCGCCGGATGCGGTGAGGAGTATCTTTCTGATCTCGCTGTTACCCGCTCCCGGAACAGTCTCACCTTCCGTAAAAGAAGGGCTCCTGGACTGGAGCGACTGGAATATCGCAGAATGCTCGCTGTCTACGGGAAGTATCTTAACACCCATCTTCTTCGCAAGGGACATGATGATATGTCCCGCACATACGAGAGTTTCTTTATTGGCAAGTGCAATGTCTTTGCCTGTTTCTATAGCCGCGATGGTGGGGCGTATGCCGATCATACCAACTATGCCGGTGACGAGCATCTCACAGCCTTCCATGCGCGACATCTCGATAAGCCCCTCCATACCGGAGAGTACCTTTACATCAATATCCTGTACAGCCTGCTTTAATTCCGCAGCTGCCTTTTCATCATAGAGCACTGCGATACGGGGCTTAAATTCCCTTATCTGCTCTTCGAGAAGCTTAGCATTCCTGCCTGCGGCAAGTCCTACGACATTAAGCTCCTGAGAGTTTCCGTCTGCATCTTTATATGACGCGCTCTCTCTCACCACCTGAAGAGTCTGCGTCCCGATGGAGCCGGTAGATCCGAGTATCGCTATATTTTTGCAATGGGTTTTCAGTTTGTTCATACTCCGAAAATGATCAAATAGCTTAAGATATATACTATCGGTGCAGCGACGGTGATACTGTCAAATCTGTCCATGATACCGCCGTGTCCCGGTATAAGCGTTCCGTAATCTTTGATTCCTTTATTTCTCTTGATGCCCGATGCAGCGAGATCCCCTATCATACCTGCTATGCTTCCGACACCGCATATGAGTGACAGCACGATCGCCGTGCCCAGTCTGCCGTTAAGTCCGGCGAAGTTTACAGGATGGAATCTGCTCACATAGAAGTAACCGTAGAGCGCGCCTATTATCGCAGCGCCGACTATTCCTCCGATGCAACCCTCCATGGTCTTCTTGGGCGAGAGCTTGGGGAATACTCTGTGCTTGCCGATGAGCACACCCACGCAGTACGCACAGGTATCGCACCCCCATGAGCATATGAGCACGATCCATACAAGGTGCGAATGCTCTCCCGTCTCTCGTAAGAAGTAGATAAAGGACAGCATAAAGGGTGCATAGAAAAACGAGAATATCGAATGAGCGATGCGGTCCGCATCAAGCTCGGGAAATCTCTTAACATAGATGATCATCTGCGCGAGCATCAGTACTCCTGCGATAAGGAGCACATATGTCATATCAGGCATGATCAGTTTCCCGTCGCCGCGGGGAATAGGTTTGTAGACAAGGTAAGTTACGACATAATATGCAACGATGGTCGTGAGTCCTATCAGATCGGATGCACAGGGCTTCCACTTTCCGTCATTCTTATCAAACACTTTGGAAAGCTCTACATATGCGATGAGAGATATCAGCAAAAGACCGGCGGCAAGAATGCATCCGCCGAAAGCGAAAAGAGTGATGATGAGAACCAAAAGTACTATGCCGCTTATCAGTCTCTTAACAAACACTATTTAAGCCCTCCGAATCGTCTCGTTCTGCCGGCATAGGCTTCGAGAGCCTTGTCCAGCTCGGTCTCATTGAAATCAGGCCATGCAACATCGGTAAAATAAAACTCTGAATAAGCCAGCTGCCAGAGAAGGAAATTGGATATCCTCTCCTCTCCGCATGTGCGGATGAGAAGGTCGGGATCCGGTATCCCTGCGGTATCAAGGCTGTCCGTGATCATATCGGAAGTGATGTCCTCCGCGCCTATCTCACCGTTTGCCACTCGCTCTGCAATGGATCTGACACCCCTCGTGATCTCGTCCCTGCCTCCGTAATTGATCGCTATCTGAAATCCGAGTCCGGTATTTCCGGCGGTCTTCTCTTCGAGAGAAGCGATACTGTCGCGAAGGTCATCTGCCAGTCTCGTCTTGTCGCCGATAACCCGCACGCGCATATTGTTCTTCATCGCGCGCTTCTCTGCATTTTTCATATAATTGCGAAGAAGGCCCATGAGCGCATCGACCTCCTCCTGTGGACGGTTCCAATTCTCCGTGGAGAATGCGTAAACCGTGAAATATTTGATTCCTTTGTTCCAGACTATCTCGCACATGTCCTCAACGACGCGCGCACCCTGAACGTGGCCCGCATTTCGCGGAAGTCCGCGCTTCTTGGCCCATCTGCCGTTGCCGTCGAGGATAATGGCCAGATGCTTGATGTCCGTCATACGGTCATAAGTTCCTTTGTCTTGTTCTCAAGGGTGGTATCGATCTGAGCGATGTACTTGTCAGTCGTCTTCTGAAGCTGATCCTCAAGATCGCTGATCTCATCCTCTGATACCTCGGTGCCCTTAAGCTTCTTGAAAGCATCGTTCCCGTCGCGGCGGATATTTCTCATTGCGACCTTGGCATCCTCTGCCTTCTTCTTGATCTCTTTAACGAGTTCCTTACGACGATCCTCAGTAAGCTCGGGGAATACGAGTCTGATAACGGTTCCGTCGTTGGTGGGATTGATGCCGATATCGGAAGTAAGTATAGCCTTCTCGATCTCTTTGAGCATCGTCTTCTCCCAGGGAGCTATCTGGATGATACGGGCTTCGGGAACGGTTACGTTTCCTACCTGCTGGATCGGAGTGGGAGTTCCGTAATAGTCCACACGGAGCTTGTCGAGCACATGGGGATTGGCTCTTCCCGCGCGCACTGCCGCATATTCCGTCTCAAGGAATTCAAGGGCCTTTTTCATTTTGTCCTCATAGGGTTGTAATCTCGCGTCCATAAACACTCCTTTTTCAGACCGTTATCTCGGTCCCGTTGTATTTGCCTTTTGTGGCATTGATGATACTGTTCTCTTCACCGAGTGAGAATACTCTCATCGGTATCTTGTTTTCCTTTGCGAGAATAGATGCTGCAAGGTCGATAACCTGGAGATTCTGTGCGACCACATCATCTATCGAGATCTTATCATATCTCTTGGCATTGGGATTCTTGGCCGGATCGGAATCATATACACCGTCGATATTCTTGGCGAGTAATATGACATCTGCGTCAACTTCCACAGCTCGAAGGACTACTCCGGTATCTGTCGAGAAGTAGGGATGACCTGTGCCTCCCGCGAAAAATACTACCATTCCGCGAGAGAAATATTTATTCGCTCTGTCCTTGGAGAATAGCTTGGTAAATGCTCCTACTTCAAAGGGTGTGAGGATGTTTGTCATCATACCTTCGCTTCTGAAGATCTCGGAAACGTAGATGCAGTTCATGACAGTTGCAAGCATTCCGATCTGATCCGCTTTGGTGCGATCGATGTTCTCGCTGGTACGACCTCTCCAGAAGTTTCCTCCGCCGATCGTGATACCGACCTGCACTCCGTCATCGACGAGCTGCCTGACCTGAAGCGCAACGCGCCTTACGGTCTCCTCGTCAAAGCCGGTCTTCTTGTCTCCTGCAAGAGCTTCTCCGCTCAGTTTGAGAAGTATCCTCATAAATGATCCTCCGGTTTTAGATATTTATTTAGCTGCCTTTTCTGCTTTAGCTGCCTTCTTCTCTACCTTGTACTCCTCGAAGAATGCTGTAGGGCTGACATCAGCATAGCACTGTGAGCAGTTTCCTTCGATAGCCGCACCGTTGTTGATCTGTACGGACTTCGAACGGATATTGCCCATTACGATAGCTGTGGAATCAAGGATAACGGGACCCTTGACATCGATATCACCCTTAACTGCGCCTGCGATAGCTGCGCTGGTAGCTGTGATGTTTCCTACAATGACGGTGCCTGCTCCAACCTTCACTGAAGACTCACTGACTACATCTCCGGTGATCTTTGCATTCTCTGCAAATACTTCCTTAGCCTTGGAATTACCGATGATGTGTCCGGTAACATTAAGCTTGCCGTTGACGGTGACATCTCCTGCGATGGAACCTACAAGATCAAGTGATCCTTCGGTGGTAACGTCTCCGCTGATCCTCATGCCTCCGGTGACAACCGAAGTCTCTTCAGAATAATCTCTCATTGAATCCATTGTGCTTTCCGCTCCTTTATTCATATAATCTTCTGTCTGTATTTCCTCAGTTTCCATAACGGGCTCCTGCTCCATGGCTGCAGCTGCTGCCATGGCTCCTGCCGTCTGTGATGCTTCTATGTCTGCGAATACCTCATCGAGTGCGAGGTCTTCTGCAGCGGGCTCCTCAGGTGTGACAGCCTCTTCGATCACCGGCTCATCTGCAATGATCGGCTCCTCTGCTGCGATGGGCTCCTCTTCAGCAACCGGCTCCCCGGGGATTGTGATCTCTTCGGAAACCGCTGTATCTTCAGGAATCACGAGATCCTCAGGTATAACAAATTCCTCTGCGGGTGTCTCTGCGACAGCTTCCTCTACGACAACCTCTTCCTCTGTAACAGGCTCTGTCGCAGCTGCGATCATATCGTCAAGGCTGAGCTGCACGGGCTCTGCGACTGCAGGCTCTTCGATCACCGGTTCCTCTGCCGCCGCTTCAGCGGTGCCTGCTTCTCTCTCATTAGCGATCCTCTCTGCTTCTGCGAGAAGAGCATCCATATCGAGATCTTCAAATCCTTCCTCCGATTCATCGGGGTCGGGGAGACTTGCCGCTACTTCAGCGAGCGAGATGGATTCCGCTTCCGGCTCTGCGACCGGTTCATCGGGGATCAGCTCGTTTACGGCCTGGGAGAGATCCTGTTTAAGGTCTCCGAAAAATCCCATATCGTATTCCTCCTTGTCCTAAGAAATTTAAGTCTTTATCAATACCCTATGTGCCTGATCGGTACGGTGTCGTCCGTGATCGGGCAAAGATCGTAGATATCTTTTTCCATAAGGGTCCTTATCAATGTGGGCAGCGCTTCGACGGTCGATCTCTTGTCTCCCGCATCATGCATGAGCACTATCGTATCTCCGCCTTCATCAATTCCGTTGAGTACGTTTGAAACTATCCTGTCAGCCGAAATGCTCCTGCCTGAAGCATCTCCTGCTGCCGCATTCCAGTCAAAGTAACGTACTCCCTGATCTTCCAGGAAAGCAGCAAGAGAACTCATATCGATGTGAGCGACAGTATTGGAACTGCCTCCCGGAAATCTGTACACGGTAGGTCTGACTCCCGTCGTCTCGAAGAGCAGATTGCTGATCCTGGTATAGTCGGCTATAAAAGCCTCCTCGGATGCATAGATATCACTGTATCTGTGAGAATACGAATGCATTCCGAGTGTATGTCCCTCTTCGACTATCCTCCTGTATGCCGCAAGTGATGCTTCATCCTCCTTGCCGACTACAAAGAAAGTCGCTTTGACATTGTACTGTGCAAGTATATCAAGGATCGTGTCCGTATATATGCTGGGACCGTCATCAAATGTCAGGTAGATCTTCCTCCGTCTCACATACGGATCCTTATCCGATGTAAGTACCGCGCCGGTCTCGTTACCATCTATCCTGTAAGAATTTCCGGTGCTGCCTTCGCTGACCGTACCGGTAAGCGAGCTCCCTTCGGACGATAGTCCTGCTGCACCTGCGATGCTGTAGGCCTGACCTTCTCGCGCTCCTTCAGTGGCTGACGCTATCTCACCGGTCTGCATTCCGGCATCCTGATCTGTACCATCCGTCACAGCTTCGGATCTCATAGCCGCCATCTCGCCCTTTAATTCGCCCACTTTATACAAAAGCACGGCGCACACTACATAAGGCACCAGCAGAATGAGCAATGCGGAGACGATAAATATGAGCCTCGATGATGACGGGGACTCTTTATCAAAAGGGATCCTGATCATCCCGCCGCCTACATGCTCTCGGCTATATCATAAATGAGTTTCTCGGAAGCTTCCCATCCGAGGCAGGGGTCCGTGATCGACTTTCCGTATACGCCGCCGCCTACTTTCTGGTTGCCTTCCTCGATGTAACTCTCTATCATCACTCCCTTTACAAGCTTGTGTATATCGGGATTGATCTTGCGATTGTGAAGGACCTCTTTTACGATCCTTACCTGCTGCTCGAACTGCTTGTTGGAATTCGAGTGGTTAACGTCTACGACGCACGCAGGATTCTTGATCTCCATCTTGCCATACATATCAACGAGACGCATGAGATCCTCGTAGTGATAGTTGGGTGTATTGTTGCCATGCTTATTGGTCGCACCGCGAAGTACTGCATGTGCGAGATCGTTACCTGTGGTATTGACCTCCCATCCGCGATAAGTGAATGAATGGGGATGCTGAGCCGCATAGATGGAATTCATCATAACGGAGAAGTCTCCGCTGGTGGGATTCTTCATACCTGCGGGAACATCAAATCCGCTGACCGTAAGTCTGTGCTGCTGATCCTCTACGCTTCTCGCACCTACGGCCACATAGCTGAGGAGATCCGAAACATAGCGCCAATTCTCGGGATAGAGCATCTCATCCGCAGCGGTAAGTCCGGTCTCGGACGCTGCACGGATGTGCATATGTCTGACCGCGATGAGTCCTGCTACGAAATCTTCTTCCTTCTCGGGATCGGGCTGATGAACTATTCCCTTGTATCCTTCTCCGGTGGTACGGGGCTTATTGGTATAGATACGGGGAATGAGGATGACCCTGTCGCTTACCTTCTCATTAACACGAGCGAGTCGGTTTACATAATCACAGACTGCATCTTCGTTGTCCGCAGAACAAGGCCCTATGATAACCAGAAATTTATTGGTCTCGCCGGTGAGCACCTTTCTGATCTCGGCATCTCTGTCGGCTTTGATCTTCTTAACATTTTCCGGAACGGGATACTGCTCTCTTATTTCATCCGGAGTGGGCAGTTTTCTAACAAATTCAAAAGACATTTTTCTACTCCTTAACCTTCGATATTATACTATAGAATATGGGTTTCCGCAATGTGAGATGTATGCGATGGAAACAGCAGTTTGCAGAACAGGTAATAGTCTGAAACAGCAGTTTGCGAGCAAACCGGGGAGTTGGCGCAGCCAACTCCTATGCCCTGGGATGGGAAGAACTATAGACTTCCCTCAGGTCGCTGTGTCCGAGTTTTGAATAGAGTTTGGTCGTTGAAATATCAGAATGTCCGAGCATCTCGGAAACGCTGTGAATATCCGCTCCTCCGGCCATCAAATGTGCCGCGAAGCAGTGTCTGAGCGTGTGAGGCGTGATCTCCTGCTCTATCCCCGCCTTGTGTGCGTAGCCTTTCAGAAGCTTCCAGAATCCCTGTCTGCTCATGGGCTCTCCGAGGCAGCTGGGGAAAAGAATATCGCTGTTTTTGTCACCGGCCTCAAGGAGTTCATCCCTTGCACCCGCAAAGTATCCGATAAGTGCATTTCTCGCATTTACTCCAAACGGGATCTTCCTGTCCTTAACCACGAGGAGGTCCGTCTTGATATCTACATCACCGACTTTAAGCCCGATAAGTTCGGAAACTCTGATGCCCGTAGCGTAGAGAAGCTCGAGCATAGCCTTATCTCTGACCTCTTTGGCATCGGTTCCGGAAGGCTGCTCAAGAAGGCTCGCAACCTGCGCAGGCGTGAGGATCTCGGGAAGTTTCTTCTCAACCTTGGGCGACTTAAGTACGCCCGAGATGTCATTCGGGATACGGTTTCCGGTATAAAGGTATCTGAAATATGCGTGAACGGATGCGACATTTCTGGATATGGTCGCAGCTTTGAATTTTTCGGATTCAAGAAAACCGAGATAAGCCTTGAGATTATCCTCAGTGACATCACTGACGGTCACTACGGAGACTGACGCAAGGTAATTCTCAAAACGGACGAGATCTCTTCTGTATGATTGGACGGTATTGTCCGACTTGTGAAGGTCGTCGGAAAGATATGATATAAAGGCGTCTAACTCACTGCCCATTAAAGAAGCTCCTCCTGCCGCAGGATCGGGTAACATAACTTTCCCAAAAGCGGTAAGTGGTATTTTATTATACGGTCAACATAATTTCAAGTCGGCATTTTGTACTATAAATCCGTTAAAATTTCTACGATTTTTCAAGCCTACAAGATGTGGGAAATTCGCACTCCACAGCGTCCATATCGTGTGCCGATACCAATGATAAATACGGTGCGATACTTATTATCTATCAGTCAATCCGGACAACATAATTGTTTTTCTATGCCGGGCGAATGCGGTGATGTATGTTTCTCAGTCCGGGTGCTCCGCTACTAAACTCGCTTGTGTCGCTAGAATCAAAATCGCCCTCGCTTAACTCGCAACGCTCGCGCTATAATTGCGCGAGCTGCTCGAACAAGCCGCTCGGGACCGATTA
>ODAI014532966.1_pt1 | contig 13967 bp, 13 predicted proteins | sample 1539321 | NCBI WGS metagenome assembly ODAI01 (sample SAMN02144231, study PRJEB22623) | gut metagenome | biome: sheep rumen | host: Ovis aries | place: New Zealand
AACAAAGAGACTGTGGTTGGAGCCTCTCAAAAACCGTCTATGCGGTAGGAGCAAAAGACCAATCCACAGCATCTTAAACAGCATAGTCGAACCTATTGAAAAGGTAAAGAAAGACTATGACTAATACTAATAGTAGGAGCATATTTAATATGGGAAAAACTAAACGCAGAAGAAATAAAGCAATCACCATACGCATGAATGATACTGAATATGATGCATTGCAGGAAAAAATAAAAGAATCCGGATTGACGCAGCAGTCATTTATCATAAGTGCAATCCGTAACACAAACATCACCTCTGCCAAAGAGTTAGAGGTAATAAAGGATATCAGCAGGAATTTTGCTGATCAGGACAGGCAGCTAAGAGGAATAGCCACCAACATTAATCAGATGGCACATGTTGCAAATGGTCAGGGGCTCTTACCAACAGTAGAAAAAATGGATGAGATTGCTGATATGATTTTGGAATTTCGAAAGGAGGATGATAACAGATGGCGATTAATAAGGCAGTCGGTAAGCCCGCTAAAAGCCACGGGGGCTTGAGAAATACCATAGAGTACGTACTAAAGGATGAAAAGGTCAGGGAAGGCTATCTGGATGTAATCGGGCCTTATCTTGAACCTACAGTCAACTACGATGCGGTGTACAGGACCTGGATTGAAGAAAAGAAACTGTGGGATAAAGATTCTGGAAGAATGTGTGCTCATAACGTAATCAGTTTTCACAAAGATGAACAGGTCACTCCTGCTGAAGTTCTTGAAATAGGAAGGGCTTTTACGGAGGAATTCTTTTCAGGGCACCAGAGCCTTATTGCAGTTCATCAGGACAGAGACCACCTTCACTGTCACATCGTAACCAACAGCGTTTCCTATATTGATGGCAGAAAGCTCCATCAGTCTAAAAAAGACTTGGAACAGCAGAAGGTATTTACCAACAACCTTTGCCGTGAAAGAGGACTGCATGTCGCTGAAAAAGGACGCCACTTTGATGGATCTCCAATAGAGGCGGGTGAGATCATTGCGTGGAACAAGAATACTTACAAGCTTCTTGCCAATGACTCAAAAAAGAGCTTTTTGGCAGACTGCGGAATTGCTCTTATGGAAGTAATCCCAAAGTCAGCCAGCAAAGAGGAATTCATTTCCGGAATGGCAGAGAAAGGCTGGTCTGTGAAGTGGGAGGATAAGCGCAAGCATATAGTATTTGAAAATGAAAACGGAGATAAAGTCCGTGACAGCAAAATTGAAAAGACCTTTGCAGGTCTACAGGTGAATAAGGAGGCACTTACTAATGAATTTGAAAGACAGAATGAACTCTGGCTTAGAGATACAGAAGCCACAGAGCACAGAGACAACACAGAGGAATCCGAATCAGAATACTTTGAGCGATACTACACAGAAGTCGAATCAGCCATCGCTGGAATCTCTGGTGGAAGCTCAGGCGGAGGTAATACGGAAGCAGAAAGAAGCAATTCTGCAAAAGGACGAGAAGATAGCATCCATGGAGAATCAGATACAGATTCTCTCATCAGAAAAGTCGAAGCTAACATCGACAGTAGCAAAAACCAGCGAGGAGTTATCGTACACTCAGAAGCAAAATCTAGAGATCGCGAAAGAGAACGACGACTTGAGGAACAGCGCAGGACTCTTGACCAGGAAAGAGCAGCAGAAGCTCGCAGAAGAGCTCACCACCATGAAGGGCCGTCTCTCTGATACAGAAAAACTGGTCAATATGTCCAGTGTTGAAGCCGTAACAAATGCCCAGGCAGCCAAACTGGCTGCCGAGGCCAAGGCCAGACAGGATATTGCTAACTGCAAGGAAGAAGCAAACAACAAAGTATCCGAAGCCATCACTGCAAAGACCGATGCAATAAGGCTGTCAAATACCAAGATCAATGCTGCTAAGAAAAGAGAACAGATTGCATTGGGATCTCTTATCGTGACACTGTTTTGCTGTCTTATAGCTTATCCCGCCTTTTTAGAGGATGCATGGGAGTTCATAGCGACTCCCATTCTGTGGGCTTTGGATAACCTGAGCATCTATGCAAAATGGATGGTAACACCATACTACTCCAAGTTTGTAGATGGCAATGAAAAGCTATTTGCTTACTCTACCGGAGTAGCATGGATTTTGAGGATACTATCATTTGCTTTGCTATTTGCAAGCATCACCGGAATTTGCTATGGAATGTACAAGCTATGGCTATACTATAGAAAGCGCTGGTGCAATCTATCGCTGAAAGTATTGCTCATATCTTTAGCTGTGATGATTGTATTCGGAGTAGGCATTAAAAGCTTTATGAGCATCAATCTTGTTCTGCTTTTCGGAATTATCCAGATAGTGTATCTTGGATTCCTTATATATTTTGATGGATACTTTGATTCCCATAATAAATCTGATTTTTGGATCAGAATACAGTATGATTAAGATTGTTTAATGGATCGTATTAACAAATGATAAAAAGAGACAGCTCTCCAATTTGAGAACTGCCTTTTTATCATGAATCAGACATAAGCATTTCTAATAATTCATCAGCACTATTTGCTTCGATCCCATATGCATTTTTGCAGCCTCCATAATTAGCGTGGTAAGTCACACTTCCGTCATTATGGAATTTAGCACCAAAACGTAAGAATACTTTATCACCTTCGTAACGCTTTTCAATGTCCTTGAGCTCATTCATGACATCATCTATCTGTTTATAGATTTTATCCTGTTCTGACTTTATTCCATTTGTGAGTGTTCCAAGCATATTTTTGTTCATCAGAAGGTTGAACTTGGTACTGTATTTCCATATGCTGGAACCCGAAAACTGATTCTTCATACCATCTTTTTCATCCGAACCTTCTTTGCCATATACATTGATACTCAGATCATGCTTGCCGCTATATTTCTTTTCAAGATTATCAATTATCTTAGCAGTGTGTGCAGCAGGGTCAACATAGGAACCGGTAGACCTGCATCGTCTTTGTTCCCAATCTTCCATCAGTTTAAAATACTCAGCCATATATTTTTTACTTTCTGAGCTGTTTATGTCAAATGTTGTCAGACCATTTACGGTTTTTTTAGCTGCCTCATTGGCTTTGTGTAAAATGTCCTTCATGGCAGCTACAGTATCAGGCTCATCAAGCTGCATCATATAATCAATAGAATGATTTCTGGCAAGATCATAGCGTGAGTTTTTTCTGGCAGCGGATTCTGTTTCCCAGGCCTCTCTCTGGCTTGTTACACCTGCTTGTTTATATTCTCCATGTAAAGTGGAATTCTTTTCAGATAAAAGCTTCCCTTCCTCAGAAATATCAACAGAAACAGCCTTAGACAGATATTCCTGAATATAAGGATCGTCAGGGTTTTCCGCGGCAATTCTTTCCAGCTTCTCTTTAATATATACCGGTTCAGCCTTTTCAGGTATATCTATCTTGGGTGTCTGATTCTTTAGGTTAGGATCATATCTTAAAAAACCTGGATCTTTAATAATCATAGTCGACCTCCATGTACGCTATACATATTAATACTGTCCTATTTATGTTATCGGCATAAACAACCCGTTAATTTACCCTAAAAGTACGAAAGGACCAGAAGAAATGATTTCTCCTGGCCCTAAAAAAATTATCCTACACTGCGAACAAGATAATAAAAACGATCGTTTAATTCTGCATTTTCATCTAAATCTCTAAGATTTAATTTCATATAATCATAATAATGCCGTGAAACTGGACCGTCATAATGCTCACCACCTACGCCGTAATGCATATAAACAAAAATAATGCATATTCCATCAGCATCAGTAGTATTATAACTCTGAGTTATCGCAAGGTCCGGTCTGTTAAGATTAGTCCACTCAGGGTTTTCGACTGTACATATAATTTGTACATTTGGAGAAGGATGAGTTAATCCTGACGGTTCAGAATATTTTGCCCTACATCTTACTCCGACTTTATCGGCTCCAAGTAATGGATCATGCTCTACCCTATGATGGGAACCTTCATTGTATGTTACATAATTTTGGCTTGTGTAGTTTAGTATTTCTATGGTATCAACTACTGCTACAGGTAGTACTTTTAATGAGTAAGTAGGGATATCTGTCACATCGAAATCTGTAAGAGTATTTGAACTAATCACTCTTAAATAATAAGTATCTGGTTCTAATGCCATCTCTCCGCTTGTTCCAGCTGCTCGTCTATGCAATGCATATCCGCTTGAAGCAATATTTTCGTAGATTTCAAAACTACATCCATTAACGTTTGAGCTTGATGTAATCGAAAATCTCATTTTGCTATACTCAGGAGCATCAAGGACTGTAAAAGAATACCAGTCATTGTCTATGGGCGAACAGATGGTTCTTGAAGCGGTTGCTTGAGAATTTGTAAATGCCAATTGAGTCAACTCCTGTGGGTTCTCATCGGGCTCACCAGAATCATAATTATTTTCACCAATTGTATATTCAAGGGTGAATGAATCTGTGGAACTATATCCAGTGGCTGCAAGGATATATACATAAACAGTTTCATCGCTATCCGCAATATAACCTATTGATTCAGGAACAGTTCCAACTGTTCCTGACATGAAAGTATAGTATTCGCTTGACTTTATGATATAGAAGTCTTCATCCAATAAATACATATCATAGTCAATATTTGCATTATCTGGTTGAGTAAGCCGGACTTGTAGATATTGTCCAGTATATAAACTGGCAGGATACAATGCGTAATCTCCCCCTGTAGTCAAGTATCCTGTTATTGTGTCGCCATAGATTACTATATTGTCGTTTGTATCTCTTGATTTTATGTTATTAGGATTGAGATTGTCATATCTAATAGATTTGTCGATAGCATCTTTATTGATTATAGCCTTATTATGAGTGGATTCTCCAGGGAGTTTATCCATTTTGGGGAAGGATTGTAAATCGCCTTGGACGGGTTTGTTCAGATAATCGATAAAATCATCATCGGATATTTCTTTTGAGATTTGAAGATCATCAGAGGCTTTTTCAGTAGCTGCTATCTTTATGGAATGAAAAGATATAAATGAGATGATCATAACTACTGCAACTAAACTTCTAAAATATACTTTCTTCATACGTCTCCTTTCTAAACAATATGGTTGATGGTCAGTTACAATTCTAAAGATGCATATATAGACAGGTAGTAACACCTGCATCTTTTTATTGCTGTTTTATAAACAATTGTGATGTGACCTGATAATTTAGATTTAGTTAGCAATATTTATTCTATTATAGCATAAGTATATATATGATTTAATATATTATATATAGGTACCATTCCACCGTCTTAAATCCAATAATATGATAGATTAAAACTTTTCATCTTCTATTTTGACAAAAGTATTGCATCTCATCATACATTCAATGCATACCTGCTGAAACGAAAAAATGCAAATGATAGTATATAAATGCTTTATTTATTGTTTTTTAAAAGAAGGTAAAGGGGTAAAAATGTCAGATAAAAAAGAAGTTTTTATGGACACGAACGTGTTTACAGATATTGTTGAAGAAATACGAGGCGCAGCTTTTGAATGTGTTTTTCCGGATAATGCATTAAGGCATGCGGGCTATTTGGATACGTTTAAGTCCGGAAAAAAGATGCATGAAATCTTAGTAAAACTGCATGAGACAGATGAACTGTACAGGAGGGAATCATCTGAGTCACTTCCGCGTGGATTTCTTACAATACGAGACAGTATGATTGCAATAGACACCGCTGCTAGTGATAGTCTTACTGTCGAAAAAGTTAATGCAGGAGGTATGAAGAAACAATGAGCAGACATTCAGAAATACATGATTTAGAGCGTGAAATAGCAGAATGCGAAGAAGCGATTTCTGATCTTGAAAATGAAGAAGAAATTATAAGAAGATTACAATCTGAGATATCAAGTGAAGCCGATGAACCCGTAAAGGCATACGACATGACTGCTTCTGATGAATTTAGAGGTTCTCTTGAAGAGAAGTCGGAAGATGCGAGATATCAGATATGTAAAGGAACTGACTCAGCTCAGAATGATACTACAAAACTTTTGTCTGAAATAGCTCAGGCAAAAGAAAGAATCCGTGAGCATATAGAAAAGTGCAGAAGAAGGATTGAACAGCTTGAGGCTGAAATAGAGGCTGAGTCGCGTAGCAGAGTTATGCAAGGGGATTTTTAATATGTTGTGGACTTTTGAAGATGAAGATTTAAGTATAGAAGTAACTTCTGATGATATTAAATACGATGCTGAGTATATGAACATGTTCATAGAACAGCTTAGTGATGATTTTGATTGGTATAAAGAGCGAGCTCGAGAGCTTGAAAATGGATATGTAAAATATCATAATAATGAGACTTTTGTCGGGAAGATGGCTGAGACTACAAAAAGATTTATATATGAAGTTCAAGGGGACAAACTTCATATGCGGAATCTGGAAATCAAAAAAGAATTTTTATATACATGTTTCAAAATAGAGGATAAATTTAAGGAGGAAGTTGATCCATCTCCTAAAGCCAGGGTAAGCACCAGTGTTTTATTAAAAATAAAGAAAGATTTTGGGACTTATTACGCGGTTATAGATACTAAAGGCTATGAAATCGAATGCCATGCAAAAAGGCTTGTAGACATGTATGGGAAATGGGGTATATCTACGATACCGTACTATCGTAGAGCTATGATGGCATACGAAGAGTTTTGTGGCAGTGGTGAATTTTTGGATAAGTGCATTAAAAAACTTGAAAATTTTGACCAGGAATCATGTGGCACATTAGATAGGAAAGACTTTATTTACGGAGCAGACGCTCTTCAAACAAAAATTAACAATACCGCAGGTGTTCTTGATAGTATGACTGTATATCAACCCAATATGGCTAAGAACTCTATTGGGCTTGTTGGACTTAGTGCTGCTGCTTATGTAGGCGCTCAAAATTTCAATTGGGATTCTTTTGCCAGTAAATGGTTTATGCAGCGTATCAATAATAAAGTACCGTATAATAGCAATAAAAATGATATTAAGGATTTTTTGGAATCCAAGGGGATAAAAGTAAATAAACTTGAAACCGACGATGGGTATTTTCTTATTGATAAATCAGTTTCGGATATACTAGCTGAAGCAGGTGTTGATCCTAAAGAAATGGAATACTTGGGAGCTAATGGCTTTGATGATTGGTATATTACGGGACTTGTTAAGGATGATGGTAGCATAGCATATTCTTTGATTAAAGTGAGAGAACCTATGGATGAGCAAGGTCAAAAGGCGACAGCTATAGTATTTAATTCTATGAACATGACAGCTTTTGAGCAGGTAATATCTGATTCGACTAGCGGAAAAAAAGTTTTGAAAAGTACGGCGGATCAAGCATTGAGAGATATAAATTATATAGTTAAACCTACAGATCATTATAATGATTATGATCCTGATATTTTGGCATATTTCCAAAATCCCGAAAGTGACGGAAGCTACCTTATAGCAGATTTTGCAATTGATAAAGTCGCGCATGATGAAGCTTTTAAAGATGGCGTATATGAATTGCCATTTACATATGAAGAATTTGATGACTACGGTGGCAAAGATACTTTAGATATGCTTGCAATTGCTGGCATATATGATAAAGATGCTAATACTATAACGATAAAGGATCCTGATAACTTATCAGCAAATGAGCAATCAGCGTTATTGCTAATCACAACAGCGAATAGAAATAAGTATTCATTTGCTGCAGAAAATCAGTATCATGCAGATATGTATGATAACACTCCTTCTCCATATATTAAAAAGAAGGGAATTAAATCTGATGCTGGAGTGGGTGAATCTGTGCAAATCAATATTCCAATTAAGGGCGTAACAGTGCCGACATATGAACGTTTCTTTAAGCCATCTAATAGTAAGTATTATAAAGAACAATTCGAGGCGCATAGAAAGGAGTAATATGATAAAATCTGTTTTTAAAACACTAGTCTTTGGAACGGTTTTAGTTGTGGTCAACTGGATTATCGTATTTATTTTGTCAATAGTCAGTTTGTTTTGGGGAGAGGGACTTTTTTATGTTGCTCCGTTAATTATGGCAATAATAAGTTACTTCTTGCTAATGTGGCTGTCACACGGCAAAATGGTGACAGCTATTACCTATGTTTTTACTTCTTTTATTTTAAACATATTTTATCTTGATTTAATAGGCGCTTTAATAAGCCATTACATTAATAGTGATGCCATATTTGAAATACTATTTTATATTTATAAGCCCAGTATTGCATATGGATTGATGCTAATAGGAGTAATTATTACGGGTGTATATAAAAGAATAAAATGTAATAAATAATTGTATTCAAAAAGGGACTTTCGTAGATTGAAGTCCCTTTTTTCGTATTTCATTTGTTTTATTTTTTTATATATTCTGTTGTTGGTTGAACCAATCGCTTCTATAATTATCAGTTATTCTAAACAAAATAATAACTGAACGAGCTGTTTATTCATCTGCTTTTTTCAAATTCATCTTGTATTCTTCTTCCGCGAGTTTTATCTGCTGCTGAATCTGTTCATTAGTAGTGTGCATTCCTGTTGTACTAAAGCTATACATATCTCAATATAATATTTCCATTTACTCGCCTCTGATTAATATAACTTGCCCATCAGACATTTCTATCGTTCATTTCTGTAGAAATAACTCACAGGCAATTTTTTCAGTTTCTTAGAGTACTTTATCTGTTGATTAAGCGATATTTTCCCTTGACTTGGACGAAGAAGACACAATTTTAAGTCTCTTAAATGTCTCAAATGTAAAGAAAAAGAGATTGTCTTTTAAAGATACTAATGATATTATGATTGTAGTGATCAGGTCGCAGAAACTCGCGATGCCTGCGATCGGAAGAAGGACCCAAGGGCCCTTCTTTTCTGTTTTTATAACACTTTTTGAAAGGACATCCATGAAATCAATCAAGCCTTTTCTTACTTACAGTCAGCAGATTCAGCACCTTACTCAGAATAAAGGTCTCATCATAAACGATTTGTCTGCAGCACAGGATGCCTTGGAAAAAATTTCCTACTATGCTCTTATTGGTGGTTATAAGGATTTATTCTATGATCGCATGACACGTACATACAAAGCCGGAACCACTTTTGATGATATTCTTTTGATTTACTATTTTGATGATGCTCTTAGAGATCTTGTTTTTAAATATATTCGTATTATTGAACAAGAGATGCGATCACATATTTCATATCATTTCTGTGAAATGTACTCTAATAAACAAAGTGAATACTTAAATCCGTCAAACTACTATAATACAAAGCACAGTAAATCCAGTATTCCCAAGTTGATTAACATTCTAAATTATACCGCTAACAATGACTTAGAGCATGAATATATCGTGTATCAAAGAAAAACGTACGGAAATGTTCCACTTTATGCTGTAATGAAGACTCTGACACTAGGACAAACATCAAAAATGTATTCGTTACTATCTCCTTCGTTGAAATCGCGTATCAGCAAGCATTTTTCAGGTGTTTCTCAGCTAGATCTCACAATGCATTTACGCCTACTTACTCATTTCAGAAATGTTTGTGCACACAATGAAAGACTGTTTAGCTATAAGGATAGATATGATATTCCTGATACAGTACTTCATAGAAAGCTGAATATCCCTATGCGTGGGCAGCAATATATTGTTGGTAAAAAGGATATGTTTTCAGTAGTAATTTCATTTAGGTACTTATTATCAGACAAAGATTTTTTTGCATTTAAGAAATCTTTAAGCTCCCTGATTCTAAAGACTGTAAAAGGATCTCCAAATCTTTCAGAGCAAATCTTATTAGCCTCTATGGGATTTCCGTCGAATTGGAAGATGATAACAAGATACAGAAAATAGGTGGCTTTTGAAATATTTTTTGTATTCGACTCAGAAGTGGTCTGGAAGTGGTCTTTTTAAAGAAGAGAACGCCTCAAACCTCCTATTCATGCGGATTTTGTAACGGCTCAATACTTCGAGCCCCGTCTATCGCTCTTTGAACCCCGGAAAGTGTTCCGGGATTTTTTTTGCCCTTTTTTATCAAAATAACCATACGCGCAATTACGGTGAGGAAACTATGTTTAATTGGATCTACAAGCATCAGAAATTGGTACTGTCCCTACTTATCTCAGCTTTTTTTATTTCTGTTATCCCGATATGCATTGTTGCCGGATATGATTGTGCAGCCGGAGACGATTATAAATACGGAGCAGCTCCCCACTTGGCTTACCTTTCTTCCGGTTCGGTATTTGCGGCAATTTCCGCAGCATGCAAAACTACAGTAGATATTTGGCATGGTTGGCAGGGAACATGGTTTGATGTTTTTGCTTTCGGTCTTCATCCGGAAGTTTTTTCCGAGACCGCATACGTGATTGTTCCATATATCTTCATGTTCATGCAGATTATTTCCGTATGCAGCTTTTCTTATTATTTCCTAAAGATAAAATGGAAAATTGACGGCTATTACTGGTTAATGATCGCCGTTACTTTCCTTCTTTTCAGCTTCCAGCTTGTTCCTTCACAAAAATCAGCTTTTTTCTGGTGGGTTGGTTGCATACATTACTGTATGCCGTTCTGCTTATCTCTTGTAACGATCATACTGACCGATCGCTTTTTATCTCATAACAATATATCCGATCTGGTATGGATCTCAGTAGGATATACCTTATTGGGAGGCTCCACATATCCCGCTGCTATCCTGGTTTTTTTGTCGGGACTTCTCCTTCTGCTCGTTAAATACGTGATAGAGAAAAAAAGCAGTAAAAAAGATTTTTTCCTTGTGATTCCGTACGTTTTGGAATTAATCGGTCTCGGGATCAGCATGGCCGCTCCGGGAAATGCTATCAGGGCAGCCTCTGATTTGCTCGAAGGCGCTGAACCTGCCGGCGGTTTTATTGAAACCGTAGTAAAAAGCATAGCCTTTTCAGTGGAAGAAGCCGTAACATACTTCTTTGCAGAAAAGAGTTATATGCTCATTGCTCTTATCATAATCGCAATTGTTACATGCGCATTTTTTAAACAAAACAGATTTAATATAAACAATCATGTATTTGCGCATCCTTGGTTGTTTGTTTTAACATTGTTCCTTCTAAATGCCGCCGTATACGCTCCCAGAATTTATACAGGAAACTCCGCGTCTTCAGGCTATCTGAACTTTAATATGTGGGTTTCTTTTTCATGTATGATAGCAACAGTCATATATTTATGCGGTTGGATCTATACCGTAAAAAGCATTAAGCTTCGACTTCCCGAATATGCAGAAACAATCGGAACGATACTTAGCGTTGTTGCCATCATGTTTATCATTGTCATCGGAAGGCACGGCGTAAAAGAGTATACCGATTATATCTGCCTTGACTATTATCTCTCGGGACAAGCAGCTGATTACAGGGATCAAATGAATTTGCAAAGACAGCTTATGGAAGATCCCAACGTCACTGATGTAGTTGTTCCCGAAATGAATTATGAGCAGGGTCCGCTCCAGCATATGCCTGTAAATTCGGATCCCGATAATGTTAACAGCCAAATGACTTCCGATTTTTACGGAAAAAACAGTTGCAGATCCATACCAAGACCCGAATGGATTGAAAAATACAGCACAGACAACACTGAACTTTTGGAGCAAAAGCAATGAAAACCCTCTTCAAGCATAAATCTCTATTAATCTTCATTACAACAGTAATAATGTGTTGTTTCAGCATTATGGGCGGTTGCCTTGACTACGCCGGAAATGATGATACTTTTAGAAATCTTATCAGCGCCGGGGCATTCGGAGATATCTTCAACTTCTATATGCCAAACAGCAATATACTCTATGGAGTACCTGCTTATCTTCTAAATATGATACTCCCGCAGATCAATTGGTATTATTGGATCATGGTCGGCCTCAGTGTAATTTCTATATCTGCATCTTGCAGCATATGTCTTGAAAAATGCGATCTCTTTTTAGCTGAAGCAATAACCGTCTTTGTAAATATCATACTTGCGAGAGACTACTATATCGCGGTGCAGTACACCAAATCCGCTTCATTGTGGATTATATCCGGCTTTATCATCATATTTCATTCGATATGCAAAGAGAATCTGCATTGGATATGGGGCGCATTGCTCTTTGTATATGGAACCTCGGAACGCTTTAAGTGTATGTTAATGGCACTCCCTTTTTTCGCAGTATTTATAACAGTGTTCTATTTAACGAATTACAAACAGCAGAATCTTCCAAAATTTAAAGTCATTATAAAACCGGTAATTGCGCTTGTACTTGGAATTATTATTCTATTGGTTTCCGAGCACTCCTTTAGGACACTTCATCCCGAATGGAAAGCATACTGGGAATACGATAAGGCCAGCGTTAACCTGCGCGATTATATGGGGCTGGATTACCAACACAATCCCTCAGCATATGATTTGATCGATACTGATGAAAATGATATTGCACTTTACAGCAACTGGTTGTTTGGTGATATTGATTTTTATGATATTTCCTGGCTTAAGAATGTATACTCCATCGAACAGCCTTTCAACAATCGCAAGATAAGGCTTAGCAGCGATATTATAAAGCTGACGTTCATCAGTTTATTTGACATTCACACTCGAAATCCTTTCGAAAGCTTAGGCCCGGTATTCCTTACCTGGATCTTCATTATATTTTTATTGTTTAGAAAAAAATATACCGACAAGCTTTTCGGATTAGGTATTTTGGGCTGTACGTTAATGATGTATTGGTACTTTGCCTGCATTAACAGGTTTATGTGGCGAGTTGAAATAGGAGTATTTTTATCGGCTGTATTTCTTTCCGGGTTCTACCTGTCAATGACGCAGCAAGACATTATCCGTGTACCGTCTAAGAAAAATCATATTTTGTTTTTATGTGTTGCGGTAATACTTTTCGGTGCTTACTCAGTAGGCATGACATACCAATGGAGATACGTCAAGGACAAGCATATTGTTGAACATGAAGCGGATATATCCGGACGTTTGGAAACATTTGTTGAAAATCCGGAAAATTTCTATATTTTGACTGATTTTTATATAACAAATAATCCCGCATCGCTCACTTATGCAAAATGGAATAATTTATTCAGCAATTCATGCTACGCCGGAAACTGGGTATTGCCATCACCGACAGCGTTACATTCTGCGCGTGAACATGGTTTTGATAATCCAATGACCGCACTTATCAGCCAGAAACCCGTCTTTCTTCACTGCGATTCGGAAGATAAGCGAAACATGATCATTACACATCTTAAAAAGATTTCAAAACATGATATTGAAGCTACCGAATTTCCTGATAACCTCTGGAAATTTGAATTACGCTAATATTGTTAAAGGGATAATCAAGCCATCCAAACACTTGATTATCCCTCAATATATCTATTTTGTAGCCCCAAACTCTATCGCATTAATTTTTTTCGCATTTCAAAAGCAAGCTCATTTTCTTCAGCCGTTGGCTCTGTGCTATCCCCGTTTCTATAAACCACGCGGTAAAAGACATCAAATACTTTGCCAAGTTCCTCCCGAATATCCTCGGGTGCAGCTTCCTTAAAGTCAGACAACAGTCCTCTGTCTGTAAGTTTCCCTCCCGAGCGCTTTATAAGGATTCTTTTTATCTGTTCAACATCATAAAAGAGCTTTTGCCTTGGCGTTCCGTATCTGTAGCGCAAAACCTTTATCAGATAGATTCCAAGGACCAGCATGATTATGACAGCCACGGTAAATACCACAGTCGGCAAGAACACCTTAACTGCCAAAAGTACGGAGACTTTCTCCTCTTCTTCATCTTCATCAACCTTAACGGAAGCTTTTGATGAATCATACGGATTGATTCCGCTATGATATTCCCGTTATTTTTCAAGGTAAATGCAATTTTAAATGCATTTACTCTGACAGGTATCAGGTGTTGCATTTAGTCTGAAGAATATGGATATAAAAATAGCTCAACCAAATCGTATGATCTGGTTGAACCATAATACTATGATACTG
>ODAI014506192.1_pt1 | contig 13966 bp, 13 predicted proteins | sample 1539321 | NCBI WGS metagenome assembly ODAI01 (sample SAMN02144231, study PRJEB22623) | gut metagenome | biome: sheep rumen | host: Ovis aries | place: New Zealand
GTAAAACCAGCAAGAGGTGGCTGTTCTTTTGAAAGATAATATTTAAGATCCTGAAAACCTGTCTCTTCATTACAGCCAAAGATAATCCTGATTTCTCTCTTAGGTTTATATCCAAGTTGCTTGAGTGCAAATAAAGCATATAGGCATGAAAGAATAGGTCCTTTATTATCAAGAATTCCTCTTGAATAAATAACGCCATCTTCTTCATAAGCTGAAAATGGATCATGCTTCCATCCTTCGCCAACAGGAACAACATCAAGATGCCCTATTGCCGCAATATAACCATCTTTATTTTTAGGACCAAAAGAAGCATATCCAATATGGTTATCAATATTCACAGTCTCAAAACCAAGCTCTTCACATAGATTTAGTGTTTCTACAAGTGCTTTTCTCGCATTCTCTCCATAAGGTGCATCTTCAGTGGCTGTATCTTGAACAGATGGTATTCTCACAATTCTTTTAATACCGTTGATAAGTTCTGGTACAATCTTGTCAACTTGATTCATTATTTTATCCATTTACTTTTTCTCCAAAGGTGCTGTTCTACTTCTCATATACTCATCCATCCATTGTTGACTTGCCACCTTAAAAACACAATGTCCATTCTCAGGTTCAACAAGATAAACTGTTGGCTTTAATGAATCTGTTGCAACAACGAAAGAAAAGCCTTCAATATTGGTTGCACAGCCCCATTCACCTTTATTATTCAAAGCAATAAGACTCATATCACCAGCTTTTCCTCTCTTTTTAATAAGTAATGCATTGATATGAGATACTGCCTTTTCACACGCCTCTTGTGGATGCATACCTTCTTTCATCATTCTAACGATTTCATAAGACACACAGCCCTTCATCACATCTTCGCCTAGCCCCGTAGCAGAGGCACCACCAATTTCAGAATCAACATAAAAACCAGAACCAGACACAGGAGAATCACCAACACGACCAGCACGTTTCATAAATAAACCACTTGTTGATGTTGCCGCTGTCATCTTTTCCTGCTGATCAAGACATATCATACCAACCGTATCATGTCCTGAATAGGGCTTGATTTCCATTTCTTTTGAGCGATTGTGATAATGTATTTTTGCACGTTCTGTCAACATATTCTTTCTTTCAAAGCCATTCTTATGCGCATATTTTTCTGCACCTTCTCCAACTAAAAAATTATTGACAGGCTCATGGGATAACTTTCGTGCTATAAGCACTGGATTCGCAAAGTCTTTGATTGCGCCAACAGCTCCAATAGATAATGTATTGCCATTCATATAAGCTGCATCAAGTTCAACTTCCATCTCCTCATTAGGCAGTCCTCCATATCCTACAGACTTGTAAAACGGAAAATCTTCTACTTCTTTAACTGCCCGTACTACTGCATCACCAGCATCACCTTTTTCCTTTAATATTTTGCTAGCTGAAGTAACACCTTCAAGCGCCATTCTCCATGTTGCGATAATGCCCCACATATTCATTTCCTCCTTCAATAGAAAAGTGCGCTGATAAGTTCAAACGCACTTTTAATGATTATTTACAATGATTATTAAAGATCATCAAAAGAAATGTTATCTAAATCAATTGAATCTTCTTCTTTTTGATTGCTTGCTTCAATTTCTTCTTTCGTATACTGCTTATCAATAACCTTGATAAATGGAAGATAAATAAAGACACCCATAATGATTAGAAGCAACTGTAATAAAGCACCAGCCCAGTTTGTCGCAAGGAATCCAGAAATAATTGGTGGTGTTGTCCATGGAATTGCGATGCCTGAGCAGACAGGAACAATCTTAGCAGCCATTGCAAGATAAGATATTATGATGTTAAGAGTTGGAACTAAGATAAATGGAATAATGAGCGTTGGGTTGAGGACAATTGGAATACCAAATACAATTGGTTCATTGATACCAAAAATGCCTGGAATAAGCGCTAATTTTCCTAGTTCAGTCACTCGTTTAGACTTACAGAAAGCTAACATTGCAATAATTAAAGAAATTGTAGATCCAGCGCCACCAAAAGTTGCAAAGAGATCCTGGAACTGCTGGTTGATGATATGCGCACTACCAATACCCTTAGTAAAGAATGCTACATTTTCTGCTGACAATGTTTGTAAAATCGGATTAAATACAGCTCCAACAACTGAACCTCCGTTGATTCCAAAGAACCAGAAGATATGCAAGAAGATATAGGCTGTTACCATAGCTCCTAATGTATCACCTAAATTGAGAAGTGGTGTTTGTAAGAATGTAAAAATAATAGTAAATGCATCAGTTCCTAAGAATCCAAGAACTAAGTTAATTAAGAAGAAGAATGTCATAACGAGCGTTGCTGGAATCAAAGCAGAGAAAGACTGTACAACTGTTGGAGGAACACCCTTAGGCATCTTAATTGTCCAGCCCTTCTTCTCAACATAGGAATAGATATGCACAGATAGGAAAGCAACGATGATACCCAAGAAAATACCCTTTGCACCAACCCATCCTGTAGGGATACCGGAAAGTTTTACTGGGACCTGCTTTTTACCAATTGTTGCACTACCTTCAACAACATATGGCATAAGCAAAAACCATGACATTAATGCTGTTGCCGAAGCAAAGAGTTTATCTGTCTTCATTTCTCTAGCAAAAGAATAAGCAATTCCCATAACTGCAAATATAGCCATGATTGAGAATGTTGCTGCAGATGGTTTTTCCAACAATGCACCAAGTGTTAAGCCTGTTGATTTATTTACGATAATACTACCAATCCAGTCTGTCCATGCTGGAATTGGGAAGTTGGCAATCAACAAGAAAATAGAGCCTGCAATAAGCAAAGGTGTAGATAATAAGAAGCCATCACGTACCGATACTAAATACTTATTTCTCCCAATAGCTTCAGCTAATGGCATTAAATACTTTTCAATCTTTTCAGTCATTCAATTCATCTCCCTTATTAATATCTGATATCAGTTTTTATTTACCGTTTTTCTTAATCAATAATATGGCTTTCTTAAGAACACGTTCTCCATTCATCATTCCATAATCGTCCTGATCAATGACTGCAATTGGAACACCTTCGTTACCATATTTTTTTAAAGTTTCATCATACATATACTCAACTTGAGGGCCAAGAAGTATACAGTCAGGCTTGTCACTTTCAATTATTCTTCCCATTTTCTCAATGGGATGTGCTGCCACTTTGATAGGAAGCTTGTGTTCATTGGCAACATCTTGCATAGCTGATGCTAGCATGCTTGTCGACATACCTGCACTGCAAAACAAATAAACCTTTTTCATCATTTAGATCCTCCTTTTTTTAATTCATTCATTTGTTTGTACATTCTAATCATTTGGAGTGCCATAATTTTTATTGTTTCTGCTGATAAAAGCTGATCTTCTGCATGCATAAGCAATATTGTTGGTATCGTTCTATCTCCCTTAGCTTCCTTAGCGATAAGCTTAGCATGCACTTCATGTCCTTTATTAAACTCATTATCACCCTCAGAAATAATGCTTTCTGCTTTTTCAAAATCACCTTCTTCAGCTTTTTTCACTGCTTCAAGATATTTCGATTTTGCAACTCCAACAAAAGAAATAATCCTAAAGCTAATCAAATCTAAACTTTCCATATGTCTCCTCCAACTACATTTAGTATATCTCTCAAATTTCACTACATTTCACAAATACTTTTCCTAATGAAACCATCCTTAGGAAATTACACTCTTATTACCTTTGTATGCGCAATACGGTCATGTAAGGACTGTGCATTTTTGCTAAATACAACAAGCAATGAACTTACAATCGTTATAACCCAAAATATAGTAACGACTGTTTTAACTACCTGAATATGCGTTAATAAGGTAAATATCTGTTGTAAAATAGCAGAAATACTGTACATACCCTCTTCAAAAAGCATGATAACTAGAACTTCTCTAATAACTATTGTTTGAATATTTATATCAGCATTATTATTCCTAACAATCTTTAGATGTAGAATATGCTTTCCTAGTGTTTGTCCTTTCCATATCCATACAGGCACAACAACAAAATAGAAAAGTCCACAGATAATACTGAGAAAGCCAGCAATAACACCATACGGTTCAGGAAATTTTATTAAATTCAAAACTGTCGACTTTCCAAACAACTTTTGCGAAAAAAGAGCTATCGGAAATGCTACAGCCAAAGATCCTACATACCAATCAACTAAATATGCTATGAACCTTCTCATCAATACCCTTCTATCATTCATTTAAATATCCTCCTTAATATTTTTCATAAGCCCGTCATAGGATTTTATTGAGAAAATTTTTGAAATCATTTCAGGATTTGTCACAATATGGGTCAGCCACTCAAAGAATATGCGAATAAGTTCACTGTCATCATTATTAATACCCATAAGTATGACAAGTCCTACTTCAAATTGTCCCCATTGAATAGGATGATTCAATGTCATCAATGAAATAAATTGCTTTGTTGTTTTGACTGTTAATGAATGTGGAACAGCAAAACCTTGTACAAAAGAAGTCGATGAAATATTTTCTCTTTTGATAACATCTTGTTCATATCCTGCCGGTGCTATACCTTTTTTCACTAGCTCATTACATAAATACGCTATGCACTCTTCTTTTGTTTGAAAATCGTAGCCAAAGTAACAATAATCTTTCCTAATAACTCTTTTAAGAAGTGCAATAAACTCTTTTTGATTATTTTGTCTCTCAAGAGTATCCAGCGTTCTCATAATCATACTTTCATCTTCATAGTCAAAAAACAGTTTAATTTCAATAATAGGTACTTTTAGTTTCGTGTTGATTGGTATAGTCGAAATTATTAGATCAGGCGATAACAAATTAATTTTTACTTCATCTACGAGCTTAAAATTATCAATAATATCAATACGATCATCAAAATGCTTTTTAATTTTTTCCAAACATGCATTTGCAAGAACTGCATTATGCGGGATTATTGTAATAACCCGATATTTATCATTGGTTATTTTTCTTTCATATGCTGCTCCAAGATGGAGTGCAATAAGTGCAATTTCATTTTCATCAACTGATTTTTTTATACTCTCAGAAATGATTTCTGTCGCATTTACTGCCATATCAAATACTAAAGGATATTTTTTCTTCACTTCTTTGAGATAAAGATTACTTACTTTCGTACATGTATTTACACGAGATATGAGAGATAGCACATGTGAAGTTAAGCCACTCACTAACTCATTGTCACCAGTAAAATCAATATCATAAATCTTGTTTATATGGCTAATAATCTCATTTACTATATCCTGCACATTTATATTTTCATTACTCTCAATGCAATCATAGCTCTTCCCTCTCAGTAGATAAGAAAACCAAATAACTTCATCTTCAACATAGGGAATTTTTAAATTTGCAGATACATTCTTGAAAAATTGCTTGCTGACATTATATTCAAGATCCATATCACTACTAATAGGCTTAACATTGGATATAAAAGCCGAACCCCTTATACGTTCAATAGCTATCCCTGCATGTAGCATAGTCATAACATATGTATCTTCTCTAAGATGATAATCAAACGTTCTACAAACCCTATCGAAAATTCTCGAAACTTCAAGAATATCAAAACCGTCCCAAAGCTTGCCTAATGCACTGAGATTCATGAAATTACCTTTTATTTCTTTATCAAGAAGAAGCTTATAAAGAATTCTTTTCTCATACTCATTCCCAGCTAATGAAATATTATGATTTGATCTTACAAGCTTAAGCGTTTCAAAGTTTTCTAATTTATTTCTAATCTTCTTAAGATCATTATCAATCGATGATTCACTAATATACATCTTACTTTCTAGATCGGTTAAGGATACGCTCTTTGATAAAAGCATCTGTTTGGCAATCCACACATATCTATTATCCGGTGTAAATGACACAATTTGGCTTTCATCAGCCTTATTTAAACTCAAAACATCAGAATTAATTGCATAACCGTATCTTTTGTTGGAAAGAATCAGAGTGTTATCATTCATCTCATTTATTTTACTAATATCTGAACGAATAGTACGATCACTCACATTCAGCATTCTTGATAAATCAGAACCTGTAACCCAAGATCCATTGTCCTGTAGGATTTCTACAATATTATGCTGTCTCTCATTCATAATGTTTGCCTCCTATCAATAGTTTACAAAATAGTAAATACTTATTTATATAAAATCATTTCCTATCACTTAGGAATCCTATTTTCATTATAGATTTATTTTAATATATATAAAAATACTGAAAGCAAATTCAGCTCACAGTATTTTCATCATATGGGATTGTAATCGTAAAATTAAAAAAGAATCTAGAATATTAATTGTCTTATTGTCATTGAGAAAACCAAAAGCTAAGCCATCCGCACTATTTTCCAAGAAATATTTAGCTTCTTCTTTCATCTGAATAAATTCATTATCATCATAACAAAACCCTGCTCCTCTAGGTCTGACCATACAGATAATTTTAAGATCTGTTTTGGCTTTAAGTAGCTTCAAAGTACTTACACTAGGTGAGAGTCCACCAAGATAAAGGGCACTATTGAGTTCAATTCTCTTTGCACCACCATAATAGGTATTCATGCCATCTTCATAGCTTCCACAACATATTTCAATCATCATAAATGCTCCTCCATATTGTTTATAAAAGAATCAATATTTATATTTATTCTACCATTTCCTATTATTTGGGATGACATAATTGTTATAGCCTCACATGTATTATCATAAAAACATATATTTCTGACAAAGAACACCTTTCAAAAAGTATTGAATAATACATACTATAACGTAATCTACACAAAATACGGTATTCGTATAACTGACATAAGCATAAAAATACTGTGAGATGAATCATCTCACAGTTAATGTATCTTAAATTGTAATCATAAAAGGTGAAATAGGTATACCATTTATACCAACGAAGTACTCAGTAAAGTAATCTTCATCACCATAAGCAATTGATACTAAGTCATCCTGAGTACAAATCAATTGCTTTTTTCTTGCTGTCAGGTCTACTTTTATCGTTCCTTTTAATGTTTTTGCATTGACTTGAAGTGTTGTATCTTTTAATGACTGATCAAAAGTTATAGTAAGTGTATGACCATCATAGTCATAACTTTCTAACTTAGGAAAAACTGACCCGGATTTATGATAATACTCATGTTTAACACTTTCAGCTAAGCGATACCCTGCAACACTTTTATCAACAGGATGAACATTATCTTTCTCACCACATCCCAATAATGGTACTAGGTAAACATGATCTTCATTCTGTGATAACTGCCACTGGATAATCCGAATAGAGCCAAAATGCCATATATTCATGCCATCATATTCTGGTAATTGAAGAATAAAGAAAGGCAATTCTCTACCATAAACCTTTCTCCAACAATCAATCATGGCTTCCATTAAATGTTCATAATGCTGAGGTTTAAGGGAATCCTCTTCACCCTGGTACCATAAAACTGCACTTATTGGATAGTGTAATACACTCTTCAACATATACTCATATAGACCTGACGGTCTTCTAAAATCAAAATGTCCTTTTGCTGGTGGCCAAGGTGTATGACCCACCTTCTCTTTCATTTCTCCAATGGTCATCTCTGGATGTTGTTTTTTATAGTTATTGAACATTTCTAGATAGCCGTAGAGTTTTTTGTTGTAATTACATGTTGCTTGATATTGTTCTTCAAGTGTCGAATGGACATCATTATAATAACCATCAATATAAGTCTCTTTAAGAATAGGATCATTTTCCAGTACATCTTTGCTTAACCAACATGAAGCTGAAGTCCCACCTTTATTTAAATCAATAATTCCAATAGGAACATCACTATGAAGATTTTGACAAAAATAATAGGCACCCGCCGATAAGTCAAGATAGCTTTTAGCATCTAGCACCTGCCAGTTCTTTCTGTCCTCTTCTGGATAAAGTTTACCTTCTTTCTCATAGACATATTGGGGAACATGCAAGTAACGTACAATACCATCACAATCAAATACGCCATGAAGACCTTCTTTAACTTTAAATTCCATATTGGATTGTCCTCCTGCTAAGAAAACATCACCAACATATAAATCTTCAAGCAAAATAGTCTCTTCCTCATCAGATACTATAATAGAAAAAGGTCCTCCTGAGTGTTCAAAATACAAATCAACACACCACTTCTTATCCACAACTGTTGCTGCATAGATATCTTCATCTACTTGTACTTTAATATGAGAATAGTTTGAAGAACCACTAAAATGTATTGTTTGATTTCTTTGTAAGACCATATGACTTGTAAATGGCCAATCAATATTCATATTTATCACTACTTTTCTAAAGGATAATTTATTTGTTTTAAAGTTTCATTGAGTTTCTCAATCTTACCTTCACGGTTATAATTCAAATAATGTGTGTAAATAATATCAATCATAATAAGAGCCGGTAATTGCGGTGAAATAATATTGGAAACATTCATATTAGGAATATATGCTAGCCGCACAACTTCATTAATGAATGCTTCAAAATATGCACTACGTTTTCCAGTCAACAATATAGTCTTCGCACCTTTTTCATGAGCAGCTTTTAAGCCATTGACGACTTCTTCTGTAATGCCTGAAATAGAAATGCCGATAACTAAGCTTTGTTCTGTTACTCTTGAAATATTGAGAGCTATGTCATTGAGACTAGTTTGTGCATCGACATCAAGCCCAATGCGTCTAAAACGGGAATAAAACTCTGACGCTACTAAAGAAGAAGAACCTACACCATAGATAAAGACCCTTTTATAATCATCAAGCCATTTCGCTATTTTGACCATTTGGTGATTATCAATAATGGCATAGGTTTTCTCTAGAATAGATTCATATTGATGAATCGTAAACTCTGTTAAACGGTCTAACCGTTTGTTTTCTTTGAGCTGATCTTCATAAGCAAATACAAATTCACGATAGCCTTTAAAGCCTAACTTCTTCGCAAAACGGGACAATGAAGCTTCAGATACATAGATTTGAGATGCAACACTCTTAGAAGAATAATCATCTTGCATTGTATTATTGATAAAAAAGTCTGCAATTCTTTTTTCTACTTGAGTCAAATCATCGTAATGTTCTTCTATCGATGTCGTAATGCTTTTTAGAAACTTACTCATCTGTCATCACCTAGGTATATCATAACACAATACTTAGTATGATGGAAATTTACCTCAAAGTAACCTTCATGCCAATTTCAAACATTCTCTTCCAAGGCATAGTTATCACAAGTTGTTGGATAGGATACTTTTTAGAAAGATTCAGTTTGTTATAGTGTTGTATAAGATAATGACTAATTCTCTCCTCGACAACATGTTGTTGATCTTTAAAATCATAGTAACTCAGTCCTAGCTCCTTTAAATCATTTTCAACAACATATTTACGTACATTAGCTTGATAGAAAACATCTTCTAGATAGCGATAAATATTATTTTTGAGAGGAATATCATCAGCTAGTTGCATTTGGGAAAGCACTGTACCAAGCGTATTACAATTTGTATTCCATCCTGCATAAGCATAGAGTTTGTCAAGGACATCAAAGTGATCAAGATAAGCAATCAAATCATAATCTCCACCATTAGAATAAGCACTATCACATAGTCCCACTTTATATCCCTTTTGAATAAAATCCTGAATCATAAGGGCAAAAGACATAAGATTACGATATGACGTATAAGTGATATCTTTTTCATCATCAAAAGATTCTTGCATATATTTTCCAGGACAGTTAATTGCTAGAATGGCATCTGCATCATCAATGCTATGTGCCATTCTTGCACCTGTCACTTGGATATGAGATTTTAAGCTTTCGTACATTGGTCGATCTTCATAACGAGGAATAATCGTTGGACCAAGAATAGATGCATAGAGAGGATAAATAGAAATATGCTGATTATAGAAATCATTGTAAGCTCTTGTCAATAATGACATTCCTACTTCATCTGCTCCTGGATAGACCATGCATTGATATTCAAGTTTCTTTTCTTTGACTTGTGAAAGAATCTTTTTTTGATCCATGGCCGTATATCCATACGGTGATGAATCATCCTGTGGAATGACAAGAAAATCAATAATCTTCTTTTCTAACAACTCAAGCGTTTTCACATTCATTTGAACATTTGTATGACGACGATTCTCATAATCTTTTTCATACTCTTGTGGAATATGAATACTGTGAAGTTCACTCTGTTCTTGTTTAGTAATTGTGTTACGGGCTTCCTTGTCTTCTAAATATGATTTTCTGAAGAGCGCATAACCATAATCCTCATAATAATCCGGTTCTTCTTCTGATGAGTTGTATTGTGGACAACGCATAATACATTGAAAGGCATAGATTTTTAACTGGGGATTTTGAATCTTAAGCATTGCGAGTACATCAAGCCTGTTTTCTAATTCTACAACATCTAGATGATGTAGTCTTGAGGGAATCAATCCCCCATAAAGGAGCATATCGAGAGAAATAACCACATTGTCTACTTCATTACCATGTTCTAAAAGATACTCTTTAATTCCTTCAAAATCCGCTGGCTTACGTTTATGTGCTAATATCTTTTCATCAGGCATGAATAATGTAAGTTGATGATTTGTGTTTGCCAGCATCTGAGGGAATTGGGCATTACAAGGACGCTCGTCTAGTGGTAAAAATAGTGTTTTCATTTTATATTCCAGCTTTCTTCACAATATCTTCTAAAGCTTCTGTAATTGTGTTAACTTTAATGCAGTCTTCAAAGTCCGCACCTGCATAATAAAACCGATTGGCATATCGAGCCATAGATGTATCACTTTCAGAATCACCAATCGCATAAACACACGCATCAGGATACATCCTTTCTAATGCCTTTCCCTTTGAGATACCTTGTGGAACGACTTCTAATGAAGTTGCTGATGTCATGATTGCATCAACATGTTCATAACGACTGATAATCTCTTTTTGTATAGCTTTCAAATCTTCTGTATTGCCCACAATCAAAAATAAGACAACAGGTTGAAAAGGAATAATTTCTGCATAATCCTGTTTAGTTATAATAGAAGAATCATAGAATTCTTTAGGGAAATCAGGGTCACGATCACTATGCCAATATCGATTAGAAATAGTATTCATTTCAACACGTACATTGGGATAGTTTTTTAATAATGTATTTAATGCAAGAGCTGAATGCTTGTCTAATAATGTTGCTTCGAGATGGTTTCCTTGGTAGAATACAGCACCATTTTGCGAGATACGTTCATTGATATTTAAGTCATAAAGTTTGTTGATGGCTACTATATCATGATCAAGGCGCCCCGTACAAATGGCAAGATGATAATCATTGGCTTGTAGTTTTTGTAAAAGTGCTAAAGTCTCAGTTCCACCAATAATATGATTATCACAATCCAGCAAAGTTCCATCTAAATCAAAAACAATAACATTATTTTTCATTTGTTGCCTCTGCTTCTAAAGCCTTATCCATAACTTTTACAAAAGGCATATAAATAATAACTGAGACAACAAGAATAATAACACCTGTAAGTGCGGCACCAATATTAGCTCCAGAAGAAAGGAATAATCCAATAACTGGTGGTGTAGTCCAAGGAACTAATACATAAGTATAACCCATCAAACCTATAATTGTAGAAATATAACCAATAAATAAACCAGCTAAAGTCACAAGAATCATTGGAATAATCAAGATTGGATTCATAACAACTGGTAAACCAAACATAATTGGTTCAGAGATATTAAAGAGAGCTGGTACAAAACCTAATTTCGCTATATCACGATAATCACTACGCTTTGAAACAATAAAAATAGCAATAACCAATGCCAACATATTACCAGCACCACCCATAAACATCGTGCCATCAGTGAATGGCTTTGTTAGAATGTTTGTTGCAGCTGCACCTTTAGAAATTAATGCTGCATTGGCTGTTAAGTTGGCAAGATAAATAGGTTCAAGAATTGGTGTTCCGATAATGTAAGCAGAATGAATACCAAATCCCCATAAAAGCATATAGAAGATGTAAATAACGATTAATCCCACTGGTGATGTAACAATAGCACTTAGTGGCTGCTGCAAGCCTTTGAAGATAATATCATTAAGTGGCATGCCAATAGCGTTAGTGATTAAGCGAATAATACCAAAAATCAGCATCGTAAGAATAACAGGAATCATGCCATTAAAGCTTCTTGCAATACCTGTTGGTACACTATCTGGCATTTTAATAACTAATGCCTTAACACTCATCAGTTTACGAATAATCTCTACTGTTCCAATTGCACAAATAAATGCTGTAAATAAACCAGCAGCACCTAAATAATAAGTCTGAATAAATTCACCTAATTTTGCTGTTGAGAGGAATTTTGTCACTATCAAGAAATCTACAACAGCGGTTGTTGCAGCCATACTGCCATCCATGTCATAACGTTCTGCCAAGTTCTTCGCAACCAAGAAAACAATCAGCAATGCCATTACACTCATACCAGCTGATGAAATGGCACTACCCATTTCCACTACACCATTAAATGGTTGACCAAACCATTTATCAAAGTAGTGGTCTTTTCCAAGAAATACACAATTCAATAATGTAAATAATGAACAACCAATAATAATAGGCATAATTGTCACAAAGGCATCTCTAATAGCACCAAGATATCTATTTTCTGAAAGCTTTTGTGCAAATGGTAACATTTTATTTGCGAGTTTATCCATGAAAACATCCATACTATTTTCCTCCCTCAATCACTTCTGTAAATCTTTTTGTAATAACTTGTGGACGTGTAATAATAGATCCAACAACAACACTATAAGCACCTAATTCAAGAACACGTTTTGCCTTTTGTGGGGTATCGATATTCCCTTCAGCTATAACCGGATGTTTAACTTGAGCGAGAATATCTCTAATAATCTTAAAGTCGTCAGCTTCAATATGCATTGCCTGACTTTGTGGTGTATAACCCACAAGTGTTGTACCGATAAAATCAAATCCCAATTGATCTGCATAAACAGCTTCATCCACTGTTGAGCAGTCAGCCATAAATAACTGATCAGGATATTTCTTTCTTACTTCATGAAAGAAACTATCCAAATCTCTTTCTCCCGGTCTTTTTGCAATAGTGGCATCCATGGCTATAATATCTACACCACATTTCACTAATGCATCAACTTCTCTCATTGTTGGTGTAATATATACGGCACTATCGTCATAGTCCTTTTTGATTATACCAATAATAGGAAGATCAACCGTTTTCTTAATTTCAGTAATGTCTTCAACTGTATTTGCACGTATGCCTTTCGCTCCACCCTCCAATGCAGCTTTAGCCATTCTCGACATAATAAATGATGAGTGAAGGGGCTCATCAGGTAATGCCTGGCAAGATACAATCAAATGTCCCTTAATATTTTCGACCATATCATTTCTCCTTTCGTTAAGTTCATCATAAACAACCCATTCTTGATTCTCAACAAATCCAAAGCGTTGAGATTGTACTTTCAAAAAACATGTAAATACTTCATTAAAACAATCCCATCAACGAAAGTAGTTTCATTAAATCAAACAAAAGCCTAGATCATTTGACCTAGGTTCTTTCATTCGTAATTTATATTGATTAATGCTTTTACATGCTTTTGATCAACAACTTCATACATATCATTGTTATAAGCGTAAGAGACTTTTGTATTGAATGTCGTTGGATCATGTTGATATGACTTACAAGAAGAATGTATTTGTTTAACATGTGTATAGTTCTTAAATTCTAATGCATTATTCGCATTAATACCACAACCAGCCAATATCTCTATTTGACTGCCAAAATGTTCTTCAAGGCTCTTAATAGTATCTTTTCCAGCAATTGCATTAACTTCACCACCACTTGTCAGTACACGATCAACATGTAAAGAAATAAGTGTTTGAATTGATTCTTCTAAATTTGGTGTGATATCAAAGGCACGATGAAAGACAGCTTCTTTTTGATATGAGTGAATGA
>ODAI011490383.1_pt1 | contig 13965 bp, 10 predicted proteins | sample 1539321 | NCBI WGS metagenome assembly ODAI01 (sample SAMN02144231, study PRJEB22623) | gut metagenome | biome: sheep rumen | host: Ovis aries | place: New Zealand
CTCCCGCATTCACTGAAGAGACATCCGATATCCACAAGACAGAGCCTTACGTTTACGGTCAGATGATCGGCGGTAAGGATGCCAAGAACTTCGGTCAGGGCAAGAACTCCTGGCTCACTGGTACTGCTGCTTGGAACATGGTAGCCATCTCCCAGTACATCCTTGGCGTTAAGCCTGAGTTCAACGGTCTTTCCATCGATCCTTCCATCCCTGCGGCATGGAGCGGCTTCAAGGCTACACGTAAGTTCCGCGGCGATGTTTATGAGATCGAAGTCAAGAACCCTGACCACATCAACAAGGGCGTTAAGTCTCTTGCAGTTGATGGTGTTGCAGTTGACGGAACCGTTATCCCTGTTGCAGGCGACGGCAAGACACACAAGGTTGAGGTAGTTCTCGGCTGATCCGGATATCCTTTCAGCGGATATTATTTTTTAAAATCAGATACAAGACCCCGCGCTCATTTTTGGGCGCGGGGATTCCTTGTAAAATAAAAGATATTTCAATAACCCCCCACGGAGGTCATTTTTATGGGATACAGAAGCGAGAGAGCAAGACAGGAAAAGTGCACCGCGGCACAGATGCTTAGGAACAAGTTCCGTGAAGTCGGATGCAGCGGCGGAGTGTCTGCCCAGTATGTCAGGTTCGGCACGGCTCCGATAGTCATCGGTGTCAGCGGACTCAAGTTCGACAGCATGCTTATCAGCGTTATTGCCGAGGACGATGAGGTTTTCGCAAAGCTGTCCGAATGTGCTGCAAACGGATACAGCGTCATGTTCGTCAACGGCGGCGGAAAGATATCCGCAGTAGTCGAAAAAGACGGCAAAGTAAGCGCTGCCGATTTTTCCGAGAGTATCCTTGATACGGTGAAGTCTGCGGTAACCGCTTCTGAGGAATGGGGCGGCAGGCTCGATTCCAACGGCGAGCTCATCTGTGATCCCGCTACTCCTTCACCCGGACCTCACTACTACACGAATATGCTCATCGGCAACCGTATCGGATTTGACCGTCCGCTTCAGTCCACTCCGAAGAGCGCTATCGACAGAATGGGCGGCGGTTCTTTCAGATCCCACGCCGATAAGCAGGTTCTTGCCACAAGATGGGATTATCTCCCTGACGAGAACGGTTTCCCTGCAAACAGACAGTTCTATCTGACCGAGAACGGAAAGCAGATCTTCTGGTCCGGCGCCGCAAAAGCTGATGGAGTCAAGAAGGTAAGGACCGTTCATTCACAGAACAGGACCGTCATCAGCTATGAGCTCGATGGCGGACTTGAGGTCAAGCGTACTATCTTTATCGTTCCCCAGCACGAGGGCATGCCTCTTGCAGCCGAGGCCCAGATGATAGACATCGTCAACAAGGGCACATCCGCAAGAGATCTCAGGCTCGTATATACCGGCATGTTCGGTACGGCTGAGACCCACGCGCTCTCAGAGGACGTAATCTTCACGACGGTTGTTACCCAGTCTGAAGTATTCTTCAACGAAAATGACGAGATCAGAGCGATCTCTTTCAACCCTAACGCAAAATACAGAAAGGGCGATATCAGATTCAACGAGCTGGTCGTACATACTGATGACGGCAACGTTTTCCCTGACCAGTACGCTGCAAGATACGGCGATTTCGTCGGTGCAGGCTCTTTAGAGCACCCCGAATTCATCGATCCGCTCGCATGCAGACCTTCAAGAAAGGGCCCGGGCTTCTTTGCACTGTCCGTACCTTTTACGGTCAAGGCAGGCGGCGCCGTACGTGCGGACAACCTGACATGCATGTCCTCCGATGCGGTTAACGAGGGATTTATCCCCGACGTTACCCCGGTTGCAGAGATGGAGGCCGTATGCGCTTACATTTCATGTGCCGCAAACCTTCCCAAGGATCTCGAGGACGTCATCGCATTTACGAAGAAATATGCCGATTACATGCAGATCAGCCACAAGAACGCTGATTTCGAGGCTTACGTAAACAACAACCTTCCGTTCCAGGTCTTCTATCAGACATTTGTCTCGAGATCTCTCGACTGGACACAGAAGGGCTACCGTGAAATCGGTTTCCGCGAGATCCAGGACATCTATGCTTCCATGTACTATTTCGCAGGCATGGGAATGGAGGACTTCGTAAAGAAGATGCTCGCGGGCTGGATCGAAAACGTTTACGAGGAAGGCTTCACCAACCACAATTTCTACTGGATCGGCAAAGAGCCGGGCTGGTGGTCTGACGACGGACTCTGGCTGCTTCAGGCAGTTGACCGTTATTTAGGCCTTACCGGCGATTTCGCATTCCTTGATGAGGAGTTCGTAATGGCAGGCACAAAGGAGAAGCCGACAGACGAAGGTGTTAAGAGACCTCTCAAGGACACTCTCAAAGCTATTCTCATGTACAGCGGCAGGATCTCTCTGGGTGCTCACGGCATCCCGCTCATCGACCGTGCCGACTGGAACGACTGCTTGAGAGTAGATCCCGATTCCATTTCCGGTAAGGAAAAGATCGCGCAGTACAAGGAACAGCTCGCTGCAAGCGGCAAGGCATACGGCGAAGTTCCTTATACATCAGAATATTCCGAGTCTGTAATGAACGGCTTCCTGCTCAAGGTAGCCACAGACTGCGCTTCCACCATGTTCGAAAAGATCGGCGATTCGGCTTTCGCTTCCGAGATGAAGGAGCTTTCCGCTTCCCTCGAAACAAGACTCAGGGACAACTGTTGGAAGAATGACTTCTACTGCAGAGTTCTCTTCAACCGTTCAGACAAGCCGAACCTCAAGTACCTCGGTGCTGCAGGCGACGGACTTGCGGTAGAGGAAGGACATCCCGGTTCTTACTTCCTCAACTCATTCTCCTGGTCACTTCTTGCTGAGGTTGCCACGGAAGAGCAGATCTCCACGATGCTCGACTCGCTCGACAAGTATCTTAAGTCACCTTACGGCTTCAGACTCTGCTCGACTGTCGATTATCCCCAGATCGCACCTAAGATCGATGTCGCTCTCTATTATCCGGGTGACCGTGAGAACGGCGGCGTCTTCAAGCACGCAAACATGATGGCCTGCTCTGCAATGCTCAAGGCAGCCAAGACAGTCAAGGACAAGGAGCTCGCAGGACGTCTTACCGATACGGCTTACTGGATCATCGACATGATCTGCCCGTTCAGGACACTCGAGGCACCTTTCACCATCTGTGGCAACCCGAGATGGTGCACACAGTACAACAACAGCGAATCAGGCGAGAACATCGGACCTACGCTTTCCGGTACTTCCACATGGCTGCTGCTCTCACTCTTCCAGTGCTTCGGCGTTGAGTTCACCGCTGAAGGCTTAAGGGTAGAACCGCTCCTCAGGAAGGATGACACGGAGCTCGATGTAAAGGTTACGATCGCCGGCACCGGATATAACATCCATATCAGCAAGCCCGAGGGTTTCTGCCGTACGATGGAGGGCGTCAAGGTCACACTCGACGGCGAGGAAACGGCAGGCACGCTGCTTCCTGTTGTCAAGGACGGCAAGGTCCACGAGGTCACAGTCAGTTTCTGATTATTGGAGGTTATGTAAATGCCTTTTTCGAGCGTTTTCCTTTCTGAGATAGTCAAGGCCTATGACCTTGAGGTCGTCTATGATTCCGGAGACATCAACGAGCGCCGCATCTGCGTCGCGGACGTAACCCGTCCCGGTCTTCAGCTGGCCGGCTACTATGACCATTTCGGCCCTGACAGAATCCAGGTTATCGGCAACATGGAACATGCCTTCCTGGATAAGATGACACCGGAAGAAAGACTTGCTTCCGTATCCGCGCTTTTCGAAAAGAACATCCCTGCGCTTGTGGTCACCCGTGACCACAAGGTGCACAAGGAGATAATGGATGCGGCAAAGCAGTACTGCACACCGGTATTAAGGACCTCGCAGGCAACCTCTGATTTTTCTTCGGAGCTCGTAAAGTTCTTAAAACTCGAGCTTGCACCGAGAGTCTCCATGCACGGCGTTCTCGTCGAGGTAAACGGTGAAGGTATCCTGATATTAGGTGAGTCCGGAGTAGGTAAGTCGGAGACTGCTCTCGAGATCGTAAAAAGAGGCCACAGGCTTATCGCCGATGACCAGATCGAGATCAGAAAGGTATCCGAGACAACTCTCCTGGGACGCGCTCCCGATGTTATCAAGCACCTTATCGAGATCAGGGGCATCGGTATTCTTGACGTTAAGGAGCTCTACGGTGTATCCGCGGTCAAACCGCAGGAGAATATCGATTTCGTCATCAATCTCGAGCTTTGGGACGAGAAAAAGGTATACGACAGATTAGGTCTTAACGATGAGACGACCGAGATCCTCGGAATAAAGGTCCCTTCGGTAACCATCCCGGTAGGTCCCGGACGTAACCTTGCGATAATCGTCGAGGCTGCTGCGATCAACTACAGAGTCAAGAAGATGGGCTACAATGCAGCTCAGGATCTTGTCTCGAGAGTATTCCCGGGTAAGTCGGATGTCTGATCTTTCCGTCAGTGAGAACGTCAGTCTGAGATCTTTTTCGACTTTCCGGACCGGCGGTCCGGCAAAGTACTTTGCCGAGCCTTCAAACGAGGATGAGCTGACGCAGGCATTTGCTTTTGCCCGCGAGAAAGGCCTTGAGGTCTTTGTCCTGGGGAACGGCTCCAACTGCCTGATCTCCGACAATGGCTTTGACGGCCTGGTCATCAGGATAGGAAAGCAGATGGGACAGATCTCATCAGAGGAGGGACCGGACGGTCTCACATATGTAACCGCGGGAGCCGGATGCCTTCTTTCCAGATTCGGCAATTTCTGTGCCGACTTAGGGCTCGAAGGAGCCGAGTTCGCGTGCGGTATCCCCGGAACGGTCGGAGGCGCGGTGTTCATGAATGCGGGCGCGTACGGGCGTGAGATAAAGGATATCGCGGTAAGCGTAAGATATTGGGAAGACGGCGAAATCAAAGAGATCTCCGCTTCAGAGTGCGGTTTTGCGTACAGGACCAGCATTTTCGACAGGAAAAACGCGAACGGAAGCAATGCGGTTATCCTTTCTTTGAAGGCCGCTATGCCTAAAGGCGACAGGGAGAAGATCCTTGCATACTGCGAAGAGTTAAGGCAGAAGAGGACTGCGAGCCAGCCTCTGGATGTTCCCAGCGCAGGCTCGACGTTCAAAAGGCCGGAAGGCCATTTTGCCGCGAAGCTCATCGAGGATTCCGGACTCAAGGGATTTGCTCTTGATGATTCCGGTGCACAGGTATCGCCCAAACACGCGGGTTTTGTGGTCAACAACAACGGAACGGCCAAAGCGGAAGATATTTTGAAACTGATAGATTATATAAGCGGTAAGGTATATGAGGATTCCGGAGTCAGACTCGAGAAAGAAGTCAGACTCATTGGCGAATTCGGGGGTAAACGGTAAATGGAACTTATTATTCTCACGGGAATGAGCGGCGCCGGAAAAAGTGCCGCGGTCCGTTATCTTGAAGATCAGGGATTTTTCTGCATGGACAACATGCCGCCTTATGTTCTTCCCGACCTGGTAAACGGTTTTTACAAGGGAAGGAGCGGAGAGGCGTTCACCGTCAGCAAGCTGGCATTCGTGGTCGATGTCCGTTCTCAGGAATATCTTGACGGTTTCTCGGATGCGATGGCACAGATAGACGATATGGGCCTGCCTTACAAGATAATATTCTTCGAGGCTTCGGACCACGTTCTCATAACCCGTTACCAGGAGACAAGACGCAAGCACCCTCTCGCAAAGACCATGTCTCTTACAGCGGCTATTGCTGCCGAGCGGACAAAGCTCAATAACATCCGCAGCATGGCGACCAACGTTCTCGATACGTCCAGGATGAGTGAGAACGACTTAAGGCTGAAGCTCGGCGAGATCATTGAAGCCGGCGAGAACAACGGAATGGTCATCTTCGTTGAATCATTCGGTTTCAAGTACGGTGTATCTGTAGATTTCGATTACTGCTTTGACGCAAGATTCCTTCCGAATCCTTACTATGTCACTGAACTTCGCAATCATACGGGCGCAGACAAGGAAGTGGCTGACTATCTTGAAGGTTTCCCCGAGACGGGCGAATTCATCGGTAAGGTCACGGACCTTATGAAGTTTACTATTCCTTTCTATATAGAAGAGGGCAAAGGAAGCCTTAACATCGGTTTCGGCTGCACGGGCGGAAGGCACAGATCCGTCTATTGCGCCGAGAAAGTTGCCAAGCTCCTTGAAGAAGCCGGATACAACTGTATTCTCCATCACAGGGATATAGACAAGGAAGCGGCACGCTACGGCAAGACGGAGAACACCTGATGGACAGCGAAAGCTTCTCGGCAACGGTAAGAGCAGAGGTCTGTCAGCTCCGCGCGAAAAGCCCGTCCAGACGTTATTTCCTGACGGGACTTCTTTGTTCACAGGCTCCTGCGGATTCCAGAGAAATGCCCGTGACTGTACGTCTTCACGGCGATAATCCCGGAAAGATCGAGAGCTATTTCGCAGAAGAAGGGTATATAACAACTTTTGACGGCCAGAATATCGCCATTTCACGTAAAGGAAGCTCTTCTGAAACGACGCTTCTGGAGGATATGGTGACCGCCTGCCTTTCGGGAGACCTTCCGGAAGAAGCAACAGAAGACGGAGACGGCACACACAGATTCGCAAGATATTTCATGAGAGGCATCTTCCTGGGCTGCGGCTATATTTCCGATCCGCATAAGACCTACAGGGCGGAATTCCATGTCGCCAACGGCGTTTGCTCGATCCTGACGGTCCAGGCTCTGTCTTCGCTCGGTATAAATGCTTCACTCACCTCCAGAGACAACTATGCACAGATCTATTTCAAGGCGGGTGACTGCGTCTCTGATTTCCTTAATTACATTGGCGCGGTCAAGGCGGTCCTTGAGTTCGAGAATATCCGCGCGGCTAAAGAAGTCAACATTCAGGTCAGACGCACCGTCAATTGCGATGAGGGTAATTTCAGAAGGCAGACGGAGGCCGGTGCCACGCGCAACGAGCAGATCGAACGCCTCATGAGATCAGAACTTGCGGCCATGCTTACGCCTGAACTTAAGGAGGCGGCACAGGTCAGCCTTGAAAACCCGGGATCGTCCATAGCCGAGCTCGGACAGATGATGAATCCGCCGATCAGCAAATCCGGCATGAGTCACCGTATTTCAAAGCTTTTGGAGCTTGCCGCCGGCCTTTGACGGGACGGTTTTCAGGACTAAAAAACCCCTAAAATTTGAGATAATGATTTAGCCGTGTTAAAATATGCGTTATCTTTTCGGATGGAAGGGCAGCGGGGGGCTGCTTTACAAGTTTGAGGAAGGCATATGAACCGCGGGGATCAGTACATAGAACCCGATAACAGCTTTTATAAGCCGTCAAGGGACCCTAATGAGACGACCATGATGATGGTCGTTACGCTTACGGTGCTTTTTGTCATCCTCACATCGATCCTTGCCGCAGTCTATTTCCGCAAGTCAACGTCCACAGAGACCCTCGCAAGCATCGGTTCAGACCAGTCTATCTATATTTCCGTTGCTTCCCCCACACCTTCTCCGATCCCTCCCATGACACCGAACCAGAATCCCGTACTCTATCCGGGACTCGCTTCAGTCAAGATCGATCCCGAAGCCAAGGTTGAAAGCTCGGCATTGCCTTCAAAGCGCGGGATCTCCGAACAGGTTTTCGTAAACAAGAAGATCGTTGATGCCAAGACCGGCTATGCAAGGCCTTCCCAGATATTCTTCAAGGACCCCGTTGATTTCGGCGCGATCCCCGGCATTTTCACGTTCCGCGGCAATAATTTCCGCAACTGCGCGTCGTTCGGATATACGAGCGTTGTTGCCGGAACCCTTAATCAGAAATGGGAGTACAACAAGCTCGGCAAGCGTCTTGCTTCAACACAGAGCTTTGAATGGCAGGGCGTCAGATGGACAGGCCAGCCCCTGATCGCCGAATGGCCGGACGCACTGAGAATGAACATGAACATGTTCGAGAATGCGAAGCAGCAGGCAGCACTGGCTGAGGTAATAATCGCTTCACTCGACGGTAAGATCTATTTCCTTAACCTGACAAACGGAGAACCTACGAGAAAACCCATCGATGTAGGCGCTTCCATCAAGGGAACACCATGTCTCGATCCCAGAGGCTATCCTCTGCTCTATGTCGGACAGACGGACAACAACGGCGGCAACACATTCGGTATGTATATCTATTCGCTCCTCGACGGATCGCTCCTCTGGTCCTACGACGGCTCTGAGGACGGCGCCTACAGGAGCAACTGGTCGGCTTTCGATTCCTCGCCGATCGTAAACGGTGACACGGATACTCTTATCTGGCCCTGTGAGAACGGTCTTATCTATACATTTGACCTTCACACCAATTACGGCCCCGGAGTTATCACGGTTACACCTGAAGTTACACACTACAAGTATATCTTCTCCGACAATACCACGTCACATATGGGCGTTGAGAGTTCTATCGCCTGCTACGGCAATTACGGCTATTTTGTCGACAACACAAGGAACCTGTGCTGCCTTGATCTCAATACGCTCAAGATGGTATGGACTGTCGTTCTAGGCGACGATTCCGATATCACGCCCGTGATCGACGAAGAGGACGGCGTGCCTTATGTCTATGTCGGCACCGAGGTCGACAACCAGGGCGGAACCGGCAAATACAGCGGTGCTGCTTATATCTACAAGATCAACGGCCTTACCGGCAAGGTGGAATGGCAGTCATCCGAGCCCTGCTACACATTTAACGGAGAGACGTCCGAGACCGACCAGAGCGGCGGATGCTTCGGCAACCCGATAGTCGGCAAGAAGACCATCTCGAACCTCGTCGTCTTCTCATTTAGCATGACAAATGATCTCGCTGCGGGTAACAAACTTATTGCTTATGACAAGAAGTTGGGTACCAAGGTTTGGGAATATAATATGAACATCTACTCATACAGTTCGCCGGTTGACTTTTACGATTCGGACGGAAATGCGTATATCGTCATCTGTGACTCGATAGGGCAGGTACATCTTATAAACGCCCAGACCGGAGACCGAATCAAGTATATTCAGACCGCGAAGAACCTTGGAACTCCCGAGAAGACATCTTCCGGCATCAATATAGAAGCTTCGCCTGTCGTTTACAACGGAACTATGGTAGTCGGAACGACAACAGGAAGCATTTTCGGTATCTCTATCGAATAAAGGGCTGTTAAGGACAAATGATGGAATTTGATGTTGCGTATGACAAGATCGCCGTTCTTGAAATCGGTATCACTACCTTCGGAAACGAGGGTTATGCCGTAAAGTTCGACTTTGTCAAAAAGGTGATCCAGTGGCGCGACAGCTATATGTGGAACAACAATTTCACACGTTCGCTTAATGACACAGATTACAACACCATAAAAGAGGGATTACCGAAGAGTGGCATGCTCGAGTGGATGAAGGGCTATGAAAGCGGTCTTGCCGATGAGTACGGCGATAAGACCACGGTTCCGGGAGAATGGAAGATCACGGTAAAGTTTTCGGACGATACCAAACTCACCGCAGGTGCCCAGCAGCATTTCCCGAAGAAATGGAAATACCTCAGAAATCTCATAGAAAAGACCACGGGCTGCAGCTTCGATCTCAGATAAGCGGCAGCCTTTATTGTCCGCTTCTTTTCTTGCGGCGTTTTCCTATGTGGGGTAAAATCAATGAACAACATTACTCCGGAGGTGCCGGCATGAGCGATAAAAGAGCTGATTACCTGTCATGGGACGAATACTTTATGGGTGTTGCGTCTCTTGCTTCAAAGAGATCCAAGGACCCTAACACTCAGGTCGGTGCGTGCATCGTAGACAGAGCCAATTACATTATTTCGGTAGGCTATAACGGAATGCCTCTCGGCTGTTCTGATGACGATTTTCCGTGGGACAGGAACGGCGGCACGCTGGATTCCAAGTATGCTTATGTTACCCATGCCGAGCTCAACGCCGTGCTGAACAGCAAGACTGCTGATCTTGAAGGCGATACCGTATATACGACGCTCTTCCCCTGCAACGAATGCACAAAGGCCCTCATACAGAAGAAGGTCGGAAGGATCGTTTATCTTGACGACAAATATCACGATACCGAGACGGCTCAGGCAGCAAGGCGCATGCTTGATGCAGCCGGCATTAAGTACGAGAAGTACGAGAACTCCGGACGTGAAATAAAACTGGATCTCTGAGGCATAATATCCATATGCGATCTGACAAAATTACCCGCAAAACAGCATTCCTGACCGTGGTAATCCTTCTTGTATGCATGTTTCCCGTAAATGTATTTGCCGCGCCTTCGGGCAAAGCCAAGAGCAACTGCTGGGGCAACGGCGGCCAGCTCACGGTACAGCTGACGGGCTGCGACGGATATAAGAACATTACGGTTACGGCCGAGTTCTCGGGCAAGATAAAGAAAGCTTCAGGATGGGGATTTGATTCCTATAAGATCAGCGGCAAGCGCGTGACTGCGTCTGTCTCATCTGCGGGTCCCAACAAATGGGCTTTTAACGGCAGCGTCGGCATCCAGGTCGACGGCAGCGGCATCAAGTCCGCAAAGCTCATCTCAGTAAAAGGTGACGGTGAGAGCGGTACGGTATCTTCAGGTTCCGGTACGAAAGAGACCGCAGGCACCGCGAACACTTCAGGCGGTCCGACAAAAGCTCCTGCCGGCAATATTAAAGGCGTAAAGGGCGACGACTGGCTTACCACCAAAGGTTCAAAGATCGTCGACATGAACGGAAGTGAAGTCTGGCTTACGGGCTGCAACTGGTTCGGATACAACACCGGAACGAATCTTTTCGACGGCGTATGGAACTGCAACCTCAAAGAATCTCTGAGATCCATAGCCGACCACGGCTTCAATCTCCTGCGCGTTCCCATGTCATCGGAGCTCCTGCTCCAGTGGAAGAACGGAGTGTATCCTAAGGCAAATTACAACAATGCATATAACGAAGAGCTCAACAGCATGAACTCTCTCGAGATATTCGACTATGTCCTGTCTTTGTGCGAACAGAACGGAATGAAGGTCATGATCGACATACATTCGGTTAAGACCGATGCGGCCGGACATAACCATCCCGTGTGGTACAAGGACGATCTCAAAGAAGCTGATTTCATTGAATCGCTCAGGTGGATCGCCGCCAGATACAAGGACAATGACACGATAATCGCCTATGACCTCAAGAACGAGCCGCACGGCAAAGCTTCCGAGACGCCTCATGCTATCTGGAACGATTCAAACGACCCGGATAACTGGAAGAGAGTAGCCGAGAAGGCGGGAAATGCCGTGCTTAATGAGAATCCCCATGCCCTTATCGTTATAGAGGGTATTCAGATCTATCCGACCGACATCAAAGCCAATAACTTCAAGTCGGCTGACGAAAAGGATTATTACAATACCTGGTGGGGCGGCAATCTTATGGCAGTCAGGGATTATCCCATCGATTTCGGCTCAAAGGAGCGCAATGCCCAGATAGTCTATTCTCCCCATGATTACGGTCCGCTGGTCTATAAGCAGCCATGGTTTGAGAAGGAATTCACATACGAATCTCTCAAGAAGGATGCCTGGACGCCGTACTGGCTCTACATAGCAGATGAGGGCATCGCCCCGATCCTGATCGGCGAATGGGGCGGATTCATGCAGGGTGACAACCTCAAATGGATGAAATACCTGAGACAGCTGATCGACGAGAAGAAACTGAATCACACTTTCTGGTGCTATAACGCGAACTCCGGAGACACCGGCGGACTGGTCAAAGATGACTTCAAGACCTGGGACGAAGAAAAGTACGCTCTTGTCAAAGCGGTGCTCTGGCAGAACGAGAACGGAAGATTCGTAGGTCTTGACCATAAGGTCCCGCTCGGCTCAAACGGCATATCGCTGTCCGATTTTTCGGGAAAGATAGTAACCGTTGCGCCCGAAAGCGAAAAGACCGGTGAAACGGCGGCATCAGAAACAACTGAGATCACCACGGCGACCGCAGCTCAGACATCGGAAACCGCATCCGGTTCAACGCCGGCGGAAAAAACCGTTTCATCTAACGTGCGCAGGATAGCCGTGGCAGTTATAATAGTTTTAGCAGGTGTCGGTGTATGCGTTTTCGCAGTGCTGGCCGGATCACGTGCGGCAGCATCAAAGACCAAGACAACTGACGGCAAGGAGGATGTCCCTTCGGGAGACAACAAGGACGCTGATGATAGAACTTAGTATTCTTGAAAATAATATGTTTATTGAAAAGGTGCTCTGGATCGGAATTCCGGCGGTCATCCTTGCTCTCGTGGTCTCGTTTACCGTCTGGAGAGCTCTTGAGGACCGTAAGAAGAAGCGCGAAAAGGCCTGGGAGGCTGAAAGACGCAAGATCGAGGTCGTCGGGGGTGTGGAAGGCCGAAGCGATGCGGACGGCAGGAAGTACAGAGAGCAGGAGAGGGCAAGAAGGGAAGCCGAGAAGCGTGCCGAGGAGGCCGCAGGAACTACGAACACTCTGATCGGCGGAAGGAGCGAAGCCGAGGATGATGACCCCGAGGCAAAAGAGGTTTTCGGCCAGCTTGGTATTTCCTCAAAGAAAGCCGAGGAGATCGACCGTGAGCGCGACAGGCTTGTTATCAACGGTTATCTCCAGAAATCCAACACAGCTCCCATAAGACCTGTTTATTCAAATACATTGGCCGCAAGACGTGCTCAGAAAGCCGAGCTCGATTCCGATGTTGTCGGAAAAGAAGCTACCACTCCGGCTCTTGTCACCGACTCCGCGGCGCCGGCAAAGGTAAAACCGACCGAACTTAAACGTCCGACTTCTGCAAGAGTCGGAAAAGGCTCGGTGTCAGAATATATAAGGCGCAGAGCGACTGATGAGAAGGATGAAGATCCTATGCTCGGATCCGTTATGCGTCCCCAGATCGGTACAGACGTTGAGAATGCCGTTGTTGAGCGTCCTGCTGAAGTCCAGGCCGAAAAGCCTGACATCATGAAGACCGGTGAGGAAGCGATCCTGCCTGCCGCGGAAAAGCCCGTAGACGGTTTCAAAGCGGTCGGTGAGGGTGAAAAGCAGCCGGTCAGGCACAAAAGACCTTCTTCCGGAATAAAGCGAAAGCAGGTAGAGGCTCCGACGCGTCCCGGTAGCGGAGAGATCAGACCTGAGCCTGATTCGATAACCGGACAGGGTATAAAGGATGTCTAAATCAGAATAAAATAATTGCCCGCTCAAATAGCAATATCTGTAAACATAGCAAAATAAGGCGTTTGCGGTTTTGTCAAATTTACTACATATTTGTCTTTTCCCTTGTATTTTCTTGTAGCGATTGTATAATTTAGGTGTTAACAAATTGTTAACGCATAGTTTTATACACACCCGGGGAGGGGTTATTGATGACGTCAGGCAATAAGTTGAGCAGGATTATTGCAGTCTTTTTATGCGCTGTATTAGCTTTTGATGTTGTGTTGTTTGCTTCACCAAGAGCTGAGGTTCAGGCGGCAGCAACGGCAAAGATCGATATATATAATGATTGGACAGACGGCTGCAATTTCAACATTAAGCTTTCCGGATTCACTAAAGGTGCCAAAGTTACACTTAAGTTGACAGCACCTCATGAGATCGGAGGTTACAGTATTTGGGCTCCCAATGGGGTTAGTGCCTCAAGAGTAAAGGGAACTGAGCAGGCGATCAATATCTCGTTTACCTACAATGGAAAGAATGTTCAGGGGCAGGTTACCGGAACCAATATCACAAGCGGAACTTTCAAGGTTTCTATTTCCAAAAACGTAACACCTTCACCGACACCAAAACCGAAAGCGACGGCAACGCCGAAGCCCACAACGGCTCCCACGAAAGCCCCTACAAAGGCACCGACAAATGCGCCCACGAAGGCGCCCACAAAGGCACCGACAAAAGCTCCGACAAAGGCGCCCACGAAGGCACCCACAAAGGCTCCTACGAAGGCGCCGACAACACCGCCGACGACCCAGTCAACCACAC
>ODAI012890862.1_pt1 | contig 13965 bp, 7 predicted proteins | sample 1539321 | NCBI WGS metagenome assembly ODAI01 (sample SAMN02144231, study PRJEB22623) | gut metagenome | biome: sheep rumen | host: Ovis aries | place: New Zealand
AAACAAAAGGGACAACGGGAATCATAGCTTCGGCTTCTACATAACCGCTGATAGACACAGATTCCACCAGATTTCTAATTTCCGGCTTCTGAATTATAACAACCGGCTGGACATCTTCATTAGGGCTAATCTTTTTCTTACCGGTAACTGCAAGGATAAGCACAACAAAAAGAAGAATAATAGCGGCACTAATTGCAAGCCTGAGATATTTTTTGTTCCATTTAATTTTGTCCCATTTCATATTGTGAATTATATTTATATTTCAAATAAATTCTATAATGCAGGTAATAATAATTCATTATTATTTTCGCCTATGGGGATGTTCAATAAGTAAATAATTCGGTGGTTGAGCTTGTCGAAACCACCACATTCAAGGTTATTGCTGTCGCAATATTTACAGATTTCGACAAGCTCAATGACCACAGTGCCAAATCTTATTGGACATCCCCCTTTTTTATCACACCTTGAACAAATCGATTTCTGAACCAATCTTCTTAATGTTATCTGCAACCTTTCCGGAAATTGCAGTCAAAGCCGCTCCAGTTTCATTAATTCGCTGGGCACCAGTGTGCATTTCCTGAATACTATCTTTAATAGCATCTGTAGCAGTCTGAAGCTTTTCAATTTCAGAAAGAATCTGCTTATTACCTTCTGTCATTTCTGAAGAAGCAATCTTTACCTCAGAAGTAGAGTTATTCATAGACTGCAGGGCATCAATAATCTGCTTAGAACCAATCTGCTGTTCTTCCATGGCAGCCTTAATCTGTTCAATAATCTGGCTAGTTTCTGTAATACTCTGCGAAATTGCAGCGAAAGCAGTATTAGTTTCATTTGAAACAGAAACAACTTCGCCAATAGTATCCTGAATCTTCTGAAGCTCATTACCTATTGTCTTAGACTGGTCAGTAGAAGTTTCCGAAAGCTTGCGGATTTCATCGGCAACAACAGCAAAGCCCTTTCCGGCTTCGCCAGCATGAGCAGCTTCAATTGCCGCATTCATAGCAAGCAGGTTTGTCTGTTCTGCAATATTTGCAATGGCAATGTTTGCATCCTGAAGCATTTTTGACTGCTCTTCAATACGCATAATTTTTTCGTTAGCATTGTTCTGAGTAGCAATTCCAATATTAGAATTATCTGTAAGATGACTGAAAGAAGAAATCATCTTGCCAACGGAATTATTAACAGAATTGATGTTTCCAATCATCTCTTCAACCGCAGCAGAAGCCTGAGTTACACATGCGGACTGAGATTCAATCATTCTTTCAAGAGATTCAATATTTGAACTGATTTCATTTACAGCACCAGCAGTTTCTGAAACAGAACCAGCCTGATTCAAAATCTGGGAATTTACACTTTCAATATTAGAAATAATTTCTGTAATAGAAGCAGAAGCATCCTGTGTGCTGGCCTGTAATTCTTCATCTACAACCTGTAAGCCACCTTTAGATTCCTGAAGATTAGAAACAATTCCATGAAGCTTTTCAACAAAGGCATTAAAGCCATTTACTACATCACCAATTTCGTCATTTGTAGCACTTGGAATGCGCTGTGTAAGGTCTGCATTTCCGCTTGCAATTGTAGTAATAGATTCTTTAACTGTTTTAAGAGGTTTAATTAAAAGACCAACCAAAGCAATAATAATCAGAGTTGAAACGATTATTGTTACCAAAATTACTATTCCAAGAGAACCCTGCATTGCTTTTAGAGAGCCAAAATAATAATCATATGGAGCAACAGCAAAGGTTGTCCAATCTGTTCCAGGAATATGCTTGTAAGAAGCAATTAAATGAGCATGCAAGTTTGGATCTATAAAGTCTTCAATTCCTTCTCGACCTTCGAAAATATGAGAAAGAACCAGGCCCAAGCCTGTGCTGTTGTCCAATTCCTGCTGACCATTTGCATTTTCGTCTGTTCCTTCGTTTGCGTTTGCTACAGTAGAAGAAGTTTTATAATTGATGATAGAAGGATGCATTCCAGCACCCATATCTATATTTTTGATAGTATCAAGAACTGTATTTCCTGTAATAATTAAGCTAATAGCTCCAATTGGTTTATTCTGAAGATTATAAACAGGCACACTGTACTGCTGCATTACTACACCAGTTACAGCACTCAAGGCTGGATCTGAAAGGAAATCTTTTCCCTGCATTGCCGACTTAAAATATTCGCGGTCGCCCAAATTAATAAGGCGTCCATCAGCAGTAATTGCAAATCCATCCTTATCATAGAATGCTACATTTTCGTAATAGCCTCCCAAAGAAGGGGCAATCAAGGAAAGCTGATAAGATTTTTCCTGTAAAGTAAGCTCTTCTTCTCTTAAAAATCTAAGATTTGAAAGAAAGCGAAGGGCGGTAAATTGTTTATCATTTATATCCTTTATCTGATTTACAACATCATCTGAAATTGCATCCAGATGACTATAAACACTTTGCTTCATTCCTTTAGAAGAAATTTTATAAGCAATTCCTCCTAAAGCAACGTTTGCTGCAAGAAGAACTAACAGAAACATAATTAAAAGTTTAAAAGTCAAAGTGACTCTAAAATTCTTTTTACTCATTAATAACTCCTTATAACAATTATCGGTTGAATTCTATTTTATAACAAAAAATTAATTTTCGCAAAGTTAAATAAAAAAATTCAGACAAAAAGGGGGGCTTTTGAAAGTAAAAAAAACTTGAAGAAAGAAAAAATTTTTTTATCTTTCAAAAAATTGTTATTTTTTTGCCAGAGATTATACTGTAGCCATAAATTAAATGATGACCTGAAGAGGTCACACAGAGGTAATAAGAATGAATTTTGCACATCTTTTCGAAGCATCTATGTTGGTTTGTTTTGGTTTTTCCTGGCCATTAAACGTAATGAAAGCTTACAAGGCCAGAACAGCAAAAGGAACAAGTCTTCCTTTTATCATCCTGATTATTACAGGATACATTGCTGGAATTACTGCAAAAATTATTAATAAACAGTTCAACTACGTACTTGCAGTTTACTTTTTGAATCTTGCAATTGTAATGACAAACGTTTTTGTTTACATCAGAAATAAATCTTTGGATAAAAAAGCTGAAAACGAGAAAAATCTCAAAATCAGTGCAAGCGATATTAAGAATGCTGTAGAAAAGGAGGAAAATATGACTAACTACACTAATTCTTTGGATGAAATTATCAACAGACCTGCTAAGGCAGTAGAAAAGAAGAACGCTGTTATTCTTCTTGGTGGAAGTTTGGACAAAGAAATCCCTGTTGCAAATCTTGCTAAAGACTTTAGCTTCAACTTCGACATTTACAACAAGAGTGTAGATTCCCTTACAGTTTATTCTGCAGACGCTTACTTTAATAAAGCTCTTGCTCCTTTGGCTCCAGAAGGAATCCTTCTTCACCTTGGACAGAATGACCTTGCACTCTTTTCAAAAGATACAGAAACCTTCGACAGCAACTATTTGACTTTGCTTGCTGATATTAAAAACTGCAACAAAAACTGCCGAATTGCACTTGTTGGAATTGAAAATCCAAATAACGATAAGACAATCAAACTGATGAATGCTCACATTAAAGCAATTGCAGAAGCAGAAAAGGCTTCCTTCATCAGCCTGGAAAATGCACACCTTTGGAATCCAACTGCAACAAAAGCTTCTTCTTCCTTTGCATACGACATGGGCTTAAAAATCAGAAAGCCACTTCGTGATGTTGCAGAAATCCTTTACAGCTGGGCTTCACATAACATTGAAAACAAGACAGTTGAAACATTGGTAGGATAACCATTTACCTCTAACCCACCTGATGTTTTTGCACCCTTCCTGCTTTGAGCTTCTAAGTTGTACTCGCAGGAAGGGTGCTTTTTTTATATCTATGTTTTTTTGATATTTATGATATACTTTAAGAATGGATTCGAATAAAAAGTTTATTTCCCGAATGATTCAACTGTACGGTCTGATTGTTATTCTTTCTAATATAATCGCCGTATTAGTACCAACGGTAATTTCTACACCAATTCTGGATTCCCAAAATATGCAGAACTGGAATGATTTTATTTCCAGAAACCATTTTTCAAATTACGCAATAATTGCAGCCTTTTTAGTTCCAACCCTTGTCTGCGTAATTTATTCCAGAAAAATTTTTAAATCAGAAGAAAAGATGATGAAAAATCTTGCGGAAATTCCTTCGGTTTATTCGCTGTCTTCGGTAATTGGCTGGAATTTATATTATCTGATTGAAATTCCCTTTGTAATTTATGCCAAAGTAAAGCTTGGAATTCACATAAAATTTATTTTAATTAGCAGCTGGGGCTTTGCCTTATTTTCCGGAATGACCGCCTACACAATTTCTTACATTTTAATAGAAATTTTAAATCGTATGATAATGCTGCCAAAGGCTTTTCCCGGCGGTCATATTCAGAAAAACGGTTTTTCTTTCCGCCCGGTTTTTAAGCATTTAATGTTTTTCTGCTTTATGGTTTCTTCGGTTTTCCCGGTAATTCTGCTGCTTACAAGTCTTATTTCTGAAGAAGTAAATTATGGCCTAAAGGTACACAGCGGAATTATTTTTATTTCCTTTCTTATGCTCACTCTGGCTTTTATTATTACAAAAGGGCTTACAAAAATTATTATTTCGCCGCTAAACAAGCTTACTGCAGCAGCTGGGCGAATTAAAGATGGTGATTATAAAACTCGTGCCGGAGTTGTAACTGCTGATGAATTGGGAATTCTTGCAGACAGTTTTAACGATCTGGCCGATTCTCTTGCAGAAAAAGAGTTTATGCGCGACACCTTTGGAAAGGTTGTTGATCCGGAGGTCCGGGACTATCTTTTGCGGGGTAATGCAGGGGCCGCCGTTCGCGGAGGCGAAACCAGGGAAGTTACCGTTTTGTTCTGCGATATCCGCAGTTTTACTGCTATGAGTGAAAAAATGTCGGCGGAAGATGTGGTTTCGCTGTTGAACAGGTATTTTACGGCGCTCGGCAAGTGCATTACTGCTCATCACGGAATTATTAATAAGTATATCGGCGATGCGATTATGGCGATTTTTGGAGCGCCGGTGGCGGTGGAAAATAGTGCACGCGATGCATATGAGGCGGCCCTGGATATGAGGAAGGCTCTGGCGGAGTTGAACCGGGAATTGGCGCAGGGGGAAAGTGAGATTGCCCGGTCAAGCCGGGCAATGACAGAGGGGGACGTTTCAGCAGCATCAACACCGCATGAACTGCATTTTGGGATTGGTATTCACACTGGCCCGGTTTTTGCGGGCACAATTGGAGCAGAAAACCGCATGGAATACACTGTAATTGGGGACACTGTAAATACGGCCAGCCGTCTGGAATCTTTGTGCAAAACCTACAAGGTAGATTTACTGATGTCGGAGGCCGCTGCTAAAAAAACAGCCCTCCCGGAAGGAGAGCTGAAGTTTATTGATAATGCAGAAATCCGCGGAAAGGCGGAGCCAATGAAGGTTTACACTGCATAAAGATTGCACGGCCTTACGCGAGCTGCGCTGGCGAAGGTGGTTGTGGGCCTTACGCTCCGAAAGTTAAGCTTTACCTTCGCCCTCAGTTCGCTACGCGAACTGAGCATGCCGCAAGGCGTAGTACTCGCCTTTTAGCGCCATTAGTTCGTCTGGGGTGCCGCTTTCTACTATGCCGCCACGGTCTATTACAAAAATGCGGTCTGCATTTTGGATTGTAGAAAGGCGGTGGGCAATTACAAAGCTTGTGCGGCCCTTTAACATGCTGGCAATTCCTGCCTGAACCAAAAGCTCGGTCTTGGTGTCTATACTGGAGGTTGCTTCGTCCAAAATTAGAATGCGAGGGTTAGAAAGCATTGTGCGGGCAAAGGCAACCAGCTGGCGCTGCCCGTTAGAAAGCTCTCCACCGCGGGCGGTAAGCTTGGTATCGTAACCATCCGGCAGATTGCGGATAAAGTCATCGGCATGAACTGCGCGGCTGGCGGCCAGCATTTCTTCTTCGGTAGCATCCAGCTTTCCGTACATAATATTTTCGCGGATAGTTCCACTAAAAATATAGTTGTCCTGAGTCATTATACCCATCTGTGTACGGAGCGAGTCCAGCTGAACATCACGAATATCTTTTCCGTCAATTAAAAGTGAACCGTCATTTACATCGTAAAAACGGCTTACCAGATTTACAACAGTAGATTTTCCAGCCCCTGTAGGGCCAACCAAAGCAATAGTTTCGCCTGCTTTTACATCAAAAGAAACATTCTGCAAAACGGTCTTTTTATCATCATAACCAAAGGTAACGTTCTTAAAAGAAACCGCGCCCGAAATTGCAGGCATTTCTTCTGCATCAGCCTTGTTTGTTACTTTAGCCTGAGTGTCGATAATTTCAAAAATGCGTTCGGCACCGCTGGCTGCATTTACAAACTGATTATAAAAGTTGCTCAGGTTCATAATTGGCTGCCAGAACATGCTTACGTAAGAACCAAAAGCAATGTAAGTTCCGATTGAAACACTATCAACACCAAGAATCTTAATTCCGGCAAGGTAAAGCCCCGCAGTTCCAACGCTCCAGCAAAGGTCTATCCATGAACCAAAGCCGTCGCACCAGCGAACTGCCCGCAAAAATTCCTTTCGGTCATCCCAAACCAGCTCCTGAAAGGTTTTGTCGGTTTCGCTTTCTGCCTGGAAGCTCTGAATAATCTTAATTCCGCTTAAATCTTCGTTAATAAAAGCATTCATGTTCGAAGACTTCTGACGTTTTGCCCGCCAGTGCTTTTCTGCCATTATAGAAATAAGGAAGATTCCGGCAATCATAAAAGGAAGACTGCACAGGGCTGCCAGAGCAAGCCGCCAGTTTTTTACAAACATGATTACCAAAACTGCCGTAACTGTTACCATATTTGGAATAAGAGTTGTAACGGCATTTTCTATAATGTCTTTGAGCGAGTTTGTGTCTCCAATAATACGAGCCAGAATTTTTCCGGAAGGTCGACTGTCAAAAAAAGCCAGATCCAGACTCTGAATGTGGTCGTAAAGCTCCTGTCGCAGGTTCTGAATTACCTTGTTACTGGTTTTTGCCATCACAATCATACGGATTTTTATGGCAATTACAGTAAGAAGATTCAAAATGGCACCAATCAAAACTATGCGGATTAAGCCAGGAATATCGCCCGGCAAGATGTAGCGGTCGATTGCGCGCTCCTGCAAAAGCGGATTTATCAAATCTACCACAGTACCAAAAGCCATAAGTGCAAAAACTGCAATTATGCGCCCCTTAAATTTCAAGAGATATGAAAAAAGACGAGGCATTGTGGAAAATTTCGATTTCTTTTCTGTTTTTTCGTCTTGTTTATAACTGTTCATTGTATCCTCTCTAAAGATTGTCTGAAAGATTCTCGGGTCAAGCCCGAGAATGACAACTATGCGGCTAGTGTCATTGCCGGGCTTGACCCGGCAATCTAATACTGCGAATCGTAGGTTTCTTTGTACAATCCGCCTTTAGCCAGCAGTTCTTCATGGGTGCCGCATTCTACCAGGCGGCCGCCATCCAAAACAATAATCTTATCTGCCTTGCGCACTGCAGAAATTCTGTGAGCAATGATGATTTTTGTCATGCCGCTAAGTTCTGCAAGCACTCCCTGAATTTCCTGCTCAGTTTCTGTGTCTAAAGCCGAAGTAGAATCGTCCAGAACAAGGATTGGGGTTTTACGGGCAAGAGCGCGGGCTATGGTTATGCGCTGTTTCTGGCCGCCACTCAGGCCTACGCCGCGTTCGCCAATTACGGTCATTTCGCGCTCTTTCATCTTGTCCACGAACTCTGAACTGTGCGAAGCGTCCAAAGCAGCCCGAACCTGAGCAGTGGTCATGCTTTCTTTTGCGCCCAAGCGGATGTTTCCGTCAATTGTATCACTAAAAAGGAAGATGTCCTGCATAACACAGGCAACTGCCTTTCGCAAGGTTGGTAGCGGCAGCTCGCGAATGTCTATGCCGTCCAGCTTAATAGAACCGCTTGTTACATCGTACATGCGTTTAAGCAGATTGATGATTGTTGTTTTTCCCGAGCCTGTAGAGCCCATAATTCCGAGGGTCTGTCCCGCTTTAATTTCAAAGGAAACATCATCCAAAATTTTACGAGGCTCTTGGTCAGAGGCAGGTTTATTTCCAGACTCTTTGCTTGCATGTTCATCGCTTGCACGGTCGTCTCCAGCTCCACCTGCACAATAGGTTACGTGTTCAAATGTAACATCACCATTCAAGTCAAAAGGAGAAAGTAAAGCTGATGTAAAATCTGCGTCGCCCTGTGCGGCATCGGCAATTTCTGACTCATCAACAATCTGAGGCATCTGTTCATAAATCTTATCCAGACGTTTTACAGAAGCCTTAGCCTGAGAGAAACCGTTTGCAAGCCATCCCAGCATTTCCATTGGCCATACAATACCGCCGGCATACTGCAAGAAGGCCATAAGTTGGCCAATGGTAATTTTTTCACCGGCTGCCAGTGGATTTCCCTTTATTACAAAATATCCGCCTACAAGCAGGGTGATTACTGTAAGGCTTCGGGTAATAATCTGAATAATCGGATTGAAGCGCACAAAAACGCGGCTTAAATCTATATTCAATTCGTAATACTTCTGGTTGTGTTTATGAAACTTGTTGATTTCAAAGCCTTCGCGGGCAAAAGCCTTTACTGTACGCACGCCGGCAAGGTTTTCGGCAGCAGTGTTATTCATCTCAGAATTTTCCTGAGCAACTGCGCCAAAAAGAGAGTCCAGCTTGCGTTCCATTAAAAATGCGACAAGGGCAGAGCCAATCATTCCAAGAGTTGGGATTATGGCAAGCCATACATTCATATTGAACATAAAGTAGAGTACGCTTACAACGCGCACAAATACTTCTGCCATCAAAATGCCCATAAAGGCAGCAATATTCCAGATGCTGTCTACGTCGTCTTTTACGCGGCTCATCAGTTCGCCGGAATTTATGCCGTCAAAAAAGTTTGCAGAAAGGCTCTGTATTTTCTGAAAAAGGTTTATTCTGATTTCTGAAGCAATTTTACTTCCTGCCCAGTCACACAAAAATTCCTTAGTATACTGAAAAATACAGCGTCCGACTCCTATACCAAGAATTCCCAGTAAAAGTGGGGTGAGTAAATCCATTTTATGCGCCACAAGCACATCGTCTGTAATGTGCTGCACAATTTTTGGCGCTACCATATCTAACATTGTTCCCGCTACCATTGCAATTGTGGCAATAAGATAGAGAAACCAGTACTTTCCAAAGTACTTGGGTAAATTCAATTTATTCATAAATCTTTATTTTTGGCTGAAAAAAAATCGGCGTGCGAGGGAGGTGCCGAAACCAAAGCTGCAAGGATTGCGAATGTTTTAAATGCGAGGGGTAAAAATCATTCTTAAATTTATAATAATTATAAGATTTTTATTCGTCAAGAGGATTTAAATGTTTACACTTTACTAAGCAGGAAAAGAGAAGTGAACTGAGTAAATAATGTGGTGTTTTCGACAAGCTCAACCACCACATTATTTACCCCTTAGTATTACCAGGCATCCTCTACATAAAGTGGAATTTTATCTGAATCACCGGGTTCTCTGCTTGTTACTTCAGTAAGAGTAAGAGTTGCCGTAAGTAACTCTGTTTTTTTAGTAGCAATTGTATCATTAAAGAGATAACCAGTCCAACTTTCTTCAGGTGCTTTAACACTGTAAAGCGTTCTTCCATTTTCTTTTGAATTATAGGTTCTGACCAATACAGGATTTTCACAATATGCATAAAGCCCTGCATAAGCCCCCTCTCCTAAGTGTAAAACATAAGAGCATTTTTCTATAGCAGCATAAGAATTTACTGCAGCAGAGTTTACATTATAGCCAATTAATCCTCCAGCATACTTTCCACCAGCTAAAGTTCCGGCAACGCCACAGGCATAAACACTAAAATCTTGATAGTTAATTTTAATGTTTCTGTTGCTTTCAGTAAAAGAGCCAGTTCCTTTCTGCTCTGCTGTCATTTCGCTTTTACCAATTAACCCGCCAACATTTGTGCCTTGAATGCTCTTATCTGCTCCTACACTTCCCCAGAAATAGCAGAAGGCCAAACAGCCTTTCTCTGTACCGTTATAGCCTGCAATACCACCAATATTTGAAAATTCTCCGGAGCCTGTTACTGTTGCAGCAGATTTACAGTAAGTAATTTCTCCACTGTTAGCACCAGCAATTCCTCCAACATTATTCATACCTTTAATTGTTGCAGCTGTTACCTTACCACTTTCATCTACAGTGTAATTCTTACACTTCTTAATAATTCCTAGATTTTTACCTGTAATACCACCAAGGTTTCCGGCATTTGTATTAGAAACTGTTGAAGAAACATAACAACTTTCGATTTGACCAATACTAAAATTTTTACCACTATTAGTTACATTTATTGTATTTTCAGCACATATAGCACCAACCGCTTGAGAATTGCTTGTTCCCTTTACATCTGCAAGTACTGTACAGTTTTTTATAGTTCCAGAATTTTTATAAACAATAGCTGCATCATCATTTATGGCACTTCCAGCTATTGTTAAATTTTCAATTGTACCAGCATTGTCATAGAACATCCTGCTTGTCAGCTTTATATTTATGGTACCAGATACTTGACCATACAAGTGACCTCTAAATGTGTAATTTCGTGAACATGTAGTATCTATGGTTTGATTATTCATTGCCTCATCAAAATAAAACTCAGTTACATATTTTATACGATCCGTAGTGCCAAGATACTCTGAATTAAAGTATCCATCAAAATCCTTCTGGTTTTTAATCATATATGCAGTGCCACTCTTACTAACCCAAACAGCATACAGCTTTAAAACTAATTTATCGCTTGGCACTTCATCAAGTGTATAGTTTTTACTGTCATAACGATCTCCTGTATAATCCTCATTAGTATCCCAACCCAAAAAATCATAGCCAGTTTTAGTATAAACAAGCTGATTATTAGCACTAGCACTTCCAAGAGTTTTGAACTTTGAAGCTGTACTTCTTTCAACAATTTCCACATAATTCTGTCCAGAATCTCCATCCAGATAGTAGCTTACAAGCACATTGCTCGACTTATTAAGCCAGATTGCATACAAGTCTGTGTTTTCTGTAAAAGATGGCTGAGCTCCAAAATCATAAGCATTAAAATCTGTACCACGATAACCTGCAAGTGTGGTAGTAGTTGCCCAGGTAACAAATACACAATTTTCAGGAGCAGTAAAACCTGCTGCACTATAATTTAGAATTGAACTTCCTTTATTGTAAGTTTGTTCATAATCAGCTGTTGTATCTGAGGCATAATTCATTTTATAAGTAACTTTTACCGGTGTATTCTGTCCCTTTGTTATGCTACTTACCTGGTTTACATTAATAGAATCTGAACTGATATAACCTTTTTTTACAACTACATAAGTTGGATAGGTAAAAATTACACTTCCAGCGGCATTCAGTCCCTTGAAGGTAAGAAGATAGCTTCCCTCTTCTACAGAGTCTTTTTCGTAAACGTAAGATGAAGCTGTTTTTGTAAGAGTTATTTCTTCATCATCACCAAATACAGCTTTACAGCTAGAAAGGCCGCTTAAGCTTGAAGGGAAAGTAAATTCTACATGAACCTTTCCTTTTCCTTCGGAATCTGTTGTAAGAGCAAGCTCATTAAAATTTAAGGTCGTTGTATAAGCTGTAGAAACTTCCTTATCTGTAAGGGTTTGCGAAAAGCTTGCTCCATAGCGTTTTGCCTTTAATGTAAATGACCACACTCCAGCATCAAGATTTATTACCTCTGTGGAATTAACCATGCTTTCATAATCATCCCAGGAAGAAATTTTTCTTTCTGTTCCATTTGCAGGGCTACCATATAATTCAATATTTGTAAAATCTTCAGAAGGGGAGGTATTTGCAAGAACTGTTCTTTCAGCTCCAAAAGAACTTGTATTATCTTCTTCTGCAGAAATTCCTTCAATTACTACGCCACCCTGATTAAGAGAAGCTGCAATATTATTACATGAAGCAAGGCCAGCTAACATAAAAGCAAAAACACATAGACTGGCTAGACCTGATAAAAAATTTATTTTCTTTTTCATAAATCACCTCTTATTAATTAGCAGAAACATTTACAACAAGACTGGCACTTGACATTCCGCCACCATCACCTATTCCAACAAAATCATCGCTTACGACTGTAACTGTATGTGTTCCAGGCTCAATACTATAAATGCTCAAAGTTGGAGCAACTTCGCCAGGAAGCTTCACGCCGTCTACATACCAGCTTAAATTCATTTTATTAATTATTTCCTGGGTAAAATCTGCCAGAGTGGAAGCAACTTTAATACAGAATTTTGATTCATCGTAGATTAAATACAATTTATCTATGCTTGTTGGCACAGGAGCTTCTGCATCAACTGTTACCGGAAGCTTTTCAAAAACTGGATAAAGAGTTAGAGTTTTTCCATCACCATCAAAAAGACTGGTGCTGTTCCAGGTTATAGGGTCTTTATCGTGGTAGACTACATCTGTTGAAAAGCGGCTTGTTGCCCATCCTGTAAATCTTTTACCTTGAATTGTAAACTGATTTTCTGAAAGATTTTTTGAGTCTCCAAAGGTAAAAGTCTGATCTTCCATGCTGCCTTCTGCATCATAAGATGTGAAAACAATTTTTCCTGTCCATGTTGTCCATTTTGCAGTTAATGTCTTATCTGCAAAAGAACTATAAGTGTCTGAACTTAAGCATAAAATCGGCTTACCTTCTGAATCATACCAGCCATCAAAGGTGTATCCAGTTTCTGTAAGCTTATATTTTTCTTCTCCTCTATGGCTTCCATAAATATCATAACAGTCAGCCAGATAAACAATATTACTATTATCAGAAGCATAGCTGATTTTTACCGGAGAAGGAGTTGTTCCATGCTCTGAAACAAAGGTTACAGTGTAGCTTTTTGCCGTAAATTTTGGCTTAAAGCTTACATTTTTAGAAGCCTTATAAGTTGTAAAATCTACAGGAGTTTCTGTAGTATCAGAAGAATCGTACCAGCCGTCTAAATCGTATCCAGCTTTGAAAGGACTTGGAATTTTATTGCTTGGAATTGTTTCATCCTTATCCAGATAAAATGATGAAGAGTCTGTATCTGATTTTTCAAAAGTAATCTTATAATCTTTGTCTTTAAAATTGGCATATAAAACAACTTCTACATCATTTTCATCTGTAAGATTTTTGTACTTTTTGCCAGCTTCATAATAGGTGTAGTTGCCCTGTTCATCTGCTAAGAAAGTACGCCAGCCGTCTGCTTTTTTCTCACTATTTGTGATTGTGTTTTCTGGCATTGTAAATTCTTCATCATAAGTACAGGTGATGTCTTCTGGTAAAGTTCCATTTGCGTCATAATCTTTTTGAAATGACACAGTGTAAGTATTAGGAGTATAATCAACTGTGAGTGTTAAATTACTTGTAACATATACAGTGAATTTTCCATCATAATTTGCAGAATATTTATTATCATTTTCACCTGTTAGAGTAAAAGAGTAACCTTTTTTGGCTAAATCTTTTTCTTCTATTTCGAGATAATTATTTGAACTTTCGATTTTTTTGCTTTCAATTGTTTTTCCAGCTTTATCTACAATAGTAACTGTATACTCAGTTTCTGTAGTAACTGGATCTACAACTGGATCTTCTTTGCTTCCGTCTTTTGGATTGCCACAACCTGTAAACCAGCAAAGGATACAGAGTAAGGCAAAAACTGTCTTAATTGTTTGTTTCATAAAACAAACCCCCTATAAAATTTTTAAAATATTTTTGATTTGCAAAGCGATAAAACTACCAGTCTGCAATATGCAATAAAAAACCCATTTCAGGCCTTTTTGCCCAAAATGGGTAATATACAAATTTAAAAAGCGAAAATTTCCGCTTAGCGATGTGATGTGATGTGATGTGATGTGATGTGATGTGATGTGATGTGATGTGATGTGATGTGATGTGATGTGATGT
>ODAI014267440.1_pt1 | contig 13965 bp, 13 predicted proteins | sample 1539321 | NCBI WGS metagenome assembly ODAI01 (sample SAMN02144231, study PRJEB22623) | gut metagenome | biome: sheep rumen | host: Ovis aries | place: New Zealand
CATATTTTAATTTTTCTTCATTATTAATAATAAAAGCATAAAATTCAACTAATGATAAATTTATAAATTTCTTTGTAAATAATTTTCTTCTTAAAAACATTCTTTCTAATACAACCCTAGTCTTATCATATTTCATACCTATTTTACTACTTATTACACCTATTGAATGTCTTAAATCAATACCATTTTTGCTTGTATTTACAATAGATCTAACTTGTATTTTGTTAGCATTTGCAATCTCATCAGAATCAATTTTTACAATTTTATCTTGTACTATTGAATTAGAAATTGTTTCCTCAAAAGTATATCCATTTGCTTCTAAAATTGTTTTATTGTTTGTTTTATTGTTTGTAAGGTTATATTTCTTTATTAGGTAATTTTGTATAATTCTAAAAGTTTCTCTATCATCAAAGCCATCAAAATCACTGTTTTTTATTTGCTTTTGTAATCTAAATGCTTTGTATTCATCTTTTAAAAATACTATTTTTACATCTTGTGCATTGTTTCCTAATTCTTGTTTTATTGTTTCTTCATATTTTTCATCAAATGTATATAAATAACAATTATCTAATAAAGCATTATTATAATGATATGCCTCTGGCATTCTTCTAATTCTTCCTATTGTCTGTGTTTCAAAATCTTCACTCATATTATCTCTTAATTTAACTAATATCTTTGCTCTAGGGCAATCCCAACCTGTTGAAATTGCTTGTTTCATTATAAGAATAATAGGTTCTGCATTATTTTTTGAAATATCTTCTATATTTTCCTTTCTATCTGCCAACCAAATTGCAACTGTTTTATTTTTATATGAATATCCTTTTTTCTCCAATATATTTTCTATTTGTTCTATCATATCATTAGAATTATTTGGCATTTGTATTATAACTAATGGATTTACTTCAATATTTTTTTCTTTATACGCTTTTCTTATTGCTTTCTGCTTATCTATTGCTAAATCTAATAAATATTCATGTTCATTTTCAAGTTCAACATTATTTCCTACATTTTCATTTATATATAAAGCTCTTGTAATTAATCCTTCATTTATTACATCTAATTCATCTATTTGTATAAATTCAGCCTCTTTATTCTTTTTTGTAGTTGCAGATACTCTAACTATATAATTAGGTTTTAAATAATCTATTATAGCCTCTGCTTTCACCGTCTTATTTAAATGTTCTTCATCAACTATTACTATAAAGTTATATCCTCTATTATAGGCTTCATCTATTCTTTCAAATAAATTTTTTCTTTCTTGCTCCTTTAGAGCATTATTTCCTTTTTTAGTTATAGTTTCCCAATTTATAAATGCAGTATCTCCAGCCTCAAAGCCACTTAACAATACATCTGTTATATTTTTAGTAGTTAAACTTGGTAAGAACTTAGTCATTTTTTCTCTGCTTTGTTCTTCTAAATCGCCCTTACCTGGAGTCAACCATACAAAAATAGTTTTATCATTTTCTTCTATGTATTCTTTTATATATTCCAATAATATAATTGTTTTTCCACTTCCAGTTGGTGCTTGAACTAACACTTCTTTTTTATCTCCAACTGTTGTAGCATTTAATAAATCATTTACACAATTTATCTGAAATTCTTTTAATTCTATTCCTTGCATTATTCTATTGTACCTCCCTTATTTCGTTTTCAAAATAATACTCTGGTATAATAAATATTTCTACATTATTATCTTTGAACATTTTAACTTGTTGTGCTGTAAGTAATATATCTGTTGAAATATATAGCTTTTCGCATTTTTTTACTTCTTCATAATTAGAGCTAAATTTATCTATTTCTTCTTCATCTAATATTACTCTTATTTTTTCATTATCAATACTTATTCCATTTTCCAATTGAATTAAATTTTTTATATTTATTAATAAATTTTCTTGTATATTTTCTTCATCTGTATTTAATTTTGGTATATATGCTGTTCTATAATACTTTAAATTAGATTTTAAGCCTGTAATATTATTATAGCCTTCGATTACATTTTTTAACCTTACATATGTAGTATTTTCGCAAATCTTATTTTGATTATTTGTACATAAAATAAACTGTCTGTTCTTTCCATCTTCATTATTTAATTCTAAAATAGCCTGTCCTGTTGTCCCACTTCCTGCAAAGAAATCAAGTATTACCATAGGATTAGGGTGAATATTAATTAATGTATAAATAACTTCACTCACCGGTTTCGCATAGTCAAAAGATAGCCCCATCGAAGAAAGTAAATTGTCAGAACTATCTGCACTTTCATATATTGAAGGAGTATTTTCAATCATATTTTCATCTAAATAATATTTTCTTTCTGGTTGTTTGCTTTCATCTTTACCAAACAAAATTCTATTATCTTCTAAAAGTTTTTTCATTGTTTCAGGTGGATTTCTCCATCCTCTTTCTGGAACAGGACATGCCTTGCCTGTTACTGGATGAATTAATGGGATAAAATAGTCATCTGGTGCCTTCTTTTTGTTTGGCCAAGCCATTGAAACACCACGATATATTCTCCCAGTATCATCAATGAATTTATATGCTTTTTCTCCATTTGAAAATGGTTGACCTTTTAACCAATTTTGAAATTCCTTATTTATCAATTCCAAATTATACGTAACATAAAAATCTTTTTTTATGTCATCTGAATAATCAAATGGTTTTATAGCATTTTCAATATCATCTGGTATAAGTCTTTTATTCATTTTTTTATAAAGAGATTTTGCTTTATTTATCATTTTTTCCGCATTTGCTTTTTTCCTTTTGCAAACATCATTATTATTTAAAAATAAAAATTCCTTATTTTTAGCAAAACAAAATATCGTTTCATGCATTGTTGAAATCCCTTGTGCATCACCTTTAGGATTTTTTTTATTCCAAATAATCTCTCCTAAATTGTTATTTTCTCCAAATATTTCATTAAGTAATAACAACAATGGTGCTGATTCATGTTCATCTATGTTTATTATTATAATTCCGTCTTCTTTTAATAATCTTTTAGCAATTTCCAATCTTCTATTCATAAACGATAACCATTTACTATGCCTAAATGTATCATTTTCATCTACAATTTTATCATCATAGATAAAATCATTTTCACCTCTGTTATAAGGCGGATCTATTTTTATAACATCAATTTTACCTTTATGTGTTTTTTCTAACAAATATAAACTATGTAAATTATCTCCTTCTAGCAAGAAATTGAATTTTTCATCTTTGCTTGAAATAATTTCTTTATCTTTTACTTCTTCAAAAGTTGGAATTTTTGTCTTTAATTCTTCATCAACTTTTTCTTCATGTTCTTCCCATACTAAACCATATTTCTTTTTCGTTAATTCATATTCAATTAAAGATAAATTCTTTATAATTTCCTCATCATTTATATTTGCCTTTATTTTTGAAATTGTATCTATCATTTTATCTCTATTTATTTTAGATAAATTTGTACTCATTATTTTTCCCCCTAGTTTACTATATTTGTATTGCATAATATTCAGTAATAAAATTATTTATATACATATACTATTTCATCATCTGCATTATTGATTCCTCCAGCTTTTTCATAACATTTACAAGCAGATGTATTACTTTTATTTGTTATTAAAAACATTTTTCTACAACCTATTTCTTTTACATAGCCTTTAATATAATTCATAAGTTCTGTTCCATATCCATTTCCTTGAAAATCAGCCATAATATCAATAGCATGTAAGTAAAAATCTTGTTTTCCATCTGGTCTTAATAATGTATATCCATAAGCAAATCCAACAATTTTGTTTTCATCTCTAGCAATAAATCCATAAGCATTTTTATCATTTATAAAATTAATAAGATTTTCTTTTTCATATTTTGTATTTTCATCATCTATAAAATTTTGCATTAAATCAATGTCTTTTTCTTCTAATACTTTATATTCCATTTGTTATTACCCTTCTTTATATAATCTTTTCCTTTTTCAAAAAATTTTCTTCTAATTCATAAGTATTGCACTTAAAAGGTATTTCTATCAATGGTATTTTATTATTAAGTGCATATTCTCGCTTTAATTTGTCATTCTCTTTTTGGATATTATACTGATAATCTCCGCCAAATTCCTTAACTGGTTTATAGTGTTGCTCTCCTTGACATTCTATAAGAGCTTTTATATTTTTATTTTCATCATAAATAGCAAAATCATATCTTAATAAATTTTTATTACCTATGCCATATAAATCTTTGAAAGAAAACTCTACTCTATAATCAACGTTATACTTTCTAAAAATATCTATTGTTCTCCATTGAAATGATGATATTTTATGGCAATTGCAAAAAGCTTCACTGTAATATCCATCTGTTGCTTTTGGTCCATAAGTGTCATTTCTTATTTTGAATTTTGATGATAAAATTTCATACTCTTTTCCACATAAATAGCAGCGACACTTATAAATCTTATATATCTTAAATATACCACCACCACGTTTTCTTTTATCATAATAACCTGATAATCTTTCATAATTATCGTTAATACATTCTTTTATCTCTAATGATTCAAAAAAAGTATTTAATAGTTTATAGTCATAGCTTTCATCTTTTATTCGTTGATATGTTTCTAATAACCTTTCTTTCTGTTTCTGCTTAATTCCACACTCATTTGAACAATATCGATGTCTTTTCATTAAAAATCTACGTTCATCTAAAAATAAAATTTTACCACATTTACACTTGCATTTATAATACTTACTGCTCTTATAATCATTAATCCAACGATCATAATATTCAACAGAATCAACATTGCTTGTATCACTTTTTATTCCATTTATAAAATCTTGTTTTTCTTTTTCTAGTTTCTTAATCTTCTCATTTGCAATTTCTCTTTGATAAGCAGAAAAATCATCAATTATTGTCAAGCACCCATTCTTTGTTCCAATAGATAAATTTTCACTTTCTTTGTCCATAAAATCAACCTACTTTTTTTCTAGTCTTCAATCATATCCAACATTCTAATATGAAATCCGTTTTCTTTATAAAATCTTATTGCACTTGCGTTATACCCAAATACAGCAATTAATATTTTTTCGCAACCATTAGATTTTAAATATTCTTTCATTTCATTAAGTAATGTTTTTCCTATTCCTTTTCCTCTATATTTTTTATCAACAACTAATTCAGTTATTCTTCCTCTTTTAGGAGCTCTAAAATCATATCTAACTGTTTCATCATTATTTACTATTCCTACTATTAAACCTGCAATTTTTTCATTATCCTTATACAATAATATTTTACCATTACATTTTTTAACTTCTTCTAATGTCTTTTCAAAATATTTTTCTCTATATTCATCTCCCACAATGTTATAGCTCTCTATATCCATATCGGCTAAATATTGTTGTAATTGTACTAATAAATCTTTTATTTCTTCATCATATTTGGAATCATATTCTATAACCATTTATTTTCCTCCTATTTTTATCTTGATGTCAACAATAATTTATCCTAACACAATTTATGTATAATATATCACAACAATAAACTTTTTGTAAAGCACTCTATCGTTCGCTAAACCAATCAAAACCGGAGCTCCTGCCGTTTCTAATTAATTCTTTTATTTCTCGTTTTGACAAATCTCCAAATGTCCTTGTAGCACGTTTAAATCGTTGAAATTTTGACATACTTTCTTCAGATAACAACTTATATGTTTCTTGAATTAATTGTCTTATATTTGATTCTCGTAGCTGATTTTCATATAGTAATTGTCTTGCTTCATATTCTCCTTGTTTTTCTTCAAATTCTTTAGTTTTAAAATTCCAATATTCTCTTTTTTCTTTCCACTCTGCAGATTTTCTTTGATATTCTTCTGTTTTGGTTTCTTTAATAGATTTTAAAATTTGATTTCCTATCTTTTTTATCATTTCATTTCTTGCTTGATTTTTTGTTTTTTCATAATCTTTGTAAGTATCAACTTTTTGTAACATTTTATCGATTTTTACACAAGTATCAACATATCTATTAAATTCATTTTTACAATCTTTATTTGAATTTACTAATAACATTGTAATTTCATTTAAAATTCTTTTGCTCTCTGGCTCTTGATATTTATAAATAAATCCTCTTTTAAATGACTTTGAAACTTCTTCAAGTTTAGCCATTTTATTTATTATTTGCTCTATGTTTTCTTGCTTTATATTACTAGAAATTATTGGTGTGCTAAAAAGGCTAGGCATAATCTCTTTTAATTCATCTTCTACATTTTTAAATTCTTCTTTTTTGTTTTGAATAAACTCATTTAATTCATCTTCATTTTTCATAACTTTTAAATTACTAAATTTACTCAAAAATGTAACTGCCTCTAAATATGTATCATCTTTGTATAAAAGTGCTTTTTCACCTATATTCTTAAACTCAAATTTTTCATTATCTATCTTTTTTATCTGCGTATAATTCTCTGGATCTGAATTATTTGATATATAAATCACATCATCTTTTTTCATATCTTCTAATGCTTTATTTACAAAATTTTGTGTATTCTCTGTATTTACTGCTTTTAACATCAAATCTTCATTTTGGTATAATTTTTTCAAATCTTCTTTGTAGGTATCAACCTCATTTTTCGACATTTTTCCTAATAAACTTTTAGATACATCTTTTACCTCATAAATAGCTTTCAATTCTTCCTTAAATACACTTTTAGCAACTGCAGAACGAATTTGTTTATAATTTACAAAAGGTTTTCTTTGAACTGACATATCTTGATTTTTGTTCCAAACAATTAAATGACAATGTGGTTTATCTTTTTTTGCATGAAAAGCAGCAACCCATTCTAAATCATTAAGTGGTATTTTAAAAGCTCTTGCTATCTCTGGCATTCTCTCTTCTAACATTTCTTTCCATGATTTTTTATTAAAATATCCATATTCCATTGCATCTTCATTTTTTAATGAAATAACTGTTTTAAAAACATCTATATTCTTTTTTGAAATATTTTGTATATGTTTTTTTATTGTACCTAATTCAAGCATTTCAACTTCATCTGTATCTAATATATTTCCAAATAGTCCATGTGTTTCAAATCCAGTATCAACTCCACTTCTAGTAGCAATATAATCTGTGTGCATTTTATCAATATGTGCTTGTAAGTTCTGTGATTTTCCTTTTCCATTGTATTTTGCATATATTTCATTTTTGTTAATCCACTTAAATATTACTCCGCCTTTGTATCTATCTATATCCATTAGTATTCTCCTAACTCATATTATCAAAATCTAAATCATTTGGTATCATCTTTAAAATATCATCATCTAAAAACTTATTTTTTACTGCTCCATAAGCTAATTTATTTGCTAAATCAATCTTTTCTTTTAGAAATTCTTTGCTCTCATCAGATTCACAAATCTTTGCTAATAAATATGCTTGTAAAAATAAAGACGCGTATGATGACTTGCTTGATTTTGCAAGTAACATAAGCATCCTTTCAAATCTTTTACCTAATTGCTTTTCTATTGCTTTTGCCATTGTTTCAGTTATTGTATCAACATCTTCTTTTAGCATTTTAACCTTAAAAAATTCATTTAAAGCTATATTTACTATTTCGCTTTCACTCATGTTTCCTTTTGCCTTATATCTAACAACTTTTTCTTTTAAGCTCTTTGGAACAACAGCATATATCTTTTCACTTTTAATCTGTTTTATTCTATTTGGTTCTTTATCCATTGTATAAAAATTCCTTTCTATTTTCTCTAAATATAAAAGTCGCTATCGGCAGGATAGTAATGCAGAGTGCATTACATAAACACATAGAAAAACAAGTTTTCTAGCTCTCTGCCGTTAGCATAAAAGTTCGGAAGAAATGCAGTACTCTCCATTATGGAGAGTGCTAATTTTTTATGTATGTTTCTTCTAAACTATAAATAATTTGCCTTTTTAAATCATTTATATCGTTCACAACACCAAAATATTTATCAATTTCATCTCTATAAAATTTGACACATACATAGTCTTGTTCATCTTCTTTTGACTTTTTCTTTGATTTTATCAAATCAAGTATATCCTCTTTCATTAAGAAATTATAATAATCTTCTCTCTTATTTCTTTCAGATTCTTTTCTAATTTTTTGAGCCATACCATCATTTATTTTTACATTATCTTTAATGATTTCAGCTACAAATTTTTGCTCCTCATTTGGAAGAAAACTTAATTTTTCGCCTACCGTTAAAGATATTTTTCCTTTATCTACTAAATCCTGTAAGCTAGGAACTAAATACATTAATCTTAAATATCTTTGAATACTACCAGCACTTGTTTTTTCTTCTTTAATTAATGTATTTAATGCACCTTCATTGTCCTTTTTTATTTCCTCAAACATAGAAGTATTTATATTTCTTTTCTTATATGTATCATATTTGATTTTATATGCTCTAGCTCTTTCCATTGGAGATATTTTATCTCTAGTGCATAAATTTGTATCTATTAAATAAATTTTAGCTTCATCATCTGTTAAATTCTTTTTTATTATACAAGGATATTTAGTTATTCCCAATTCTCTTGCACAACTTCTACGATTATGACCTGCTAAAATTTGATATTTTCCATTATCTATTGGTCTTACAATTAATGGTTGCATAATACCATTAATTCGTATGCTTTCTATCATTTCATTTCTTTTTTCTTTATCATATAGCTTGAAAGGTTGATTAGGATAATCTTCCAATTCAGAATCCTCAATAAGTGTAGCAGTAATATTTTCTTCTTTTTCGTATTTAGTAACTTCTTGATTATCTTCATCTTCAATTACATAATCAACTTCATCGACTACATGCTCTTGCTCTTTTACTGGTTCTGGATCTTCTATAAATTCAAATCCAAGTGCCTCTTTTATTTCATCTGCAGTTATAAATCTTTCATCTGCCAATTTTAATATTTCTGCTTTTGTCTTTTTCTGTGCAAGTCTTTCCTTTGCTTTTTTTATTTCTTGCTTTTTATAGTGATTCATTAACACTTCATTTGTATAATCTATCTCTACCATTTGAAAATACTCTCCTTTAAATGTATTTTTCCCTTAAAATGTGATAAATTTATAATTCAATTTTGTGTTTACATCTTTTAAAATTGCATTTCTTTTCCGTAATATCTTTTGGCTCTAAATAACATTTATGCAATTCACAATAAACAACTGCTTTACTTTTTTGATGTAATCTTCCAAATATGTATAATTCTTTTGTTTTGTTCGTTCGTTTTCTTTTATTCTTCCTTGCCATATCTGTTTTCCTCCGTATTTTAGTAGATTTTCTCTCTGCAAAAACTCTTAATTTTCTGCAAAAAGCAGAGTACTAGAAAACTTGTTTTTCTATGTGTTTTCGTGATGCGTACTGCATCACTATCCTGCCATTAGCATTCTTAATAATTAGTCCAACTTTATATATTGAGCCCTTTAATTCCGAAAAAAATAAGGAGCCAAATCTTTAATCAATTTGTCCTTATCCAAATAAAAGGTTCTTTCTACTTCATAATTGTTGTAAATAAACTCTGATTGCTTTTGACCTTTGATATATAATTCTTTTAGTATATTTCGTTTTCTAGTTTCAACTTTATCTTGTGTTTCTCCATTTAAATAGTTGTTAATTACTCTATTTATAAAATCTATAAATAGTTTTGTTTGATATTTACTTTTTAATAAACTTTCTAAATATAGTTCATCTTCTGAAAATAAACCTGTCATAATATTTTCTAATTCTTTATTATGAAATTCATCTGTTTCATCTTTTAAAGTTTCTTTTTCCTTATACGTTAAAACAATATGCTCTGAAAGTTTTTTATAATTCTTTAAAATTTCTTCTGTCTTATTTAAAACATCTTCATATTGTATTTCTTTTAATTCTTTTTTTGCTTGATCCATTTTTTCCTCAAATACTTTTCCAATTTCTTCTGTTACTTTCCTAACTAGATAATCTTTATATGTTTCTTTTTCTTGATTTTGCATAACCGCTTACTCCTTTATACTTTAGTTTTTAGGCGATTTTCTATTATAAGAATTTAATATTAGTGCAATCTTCAAAAATTAGTTTTTTAAATATTTCTACTAAAACATTTACAACAATAGAATTTCCAGCTTGTTTGTATAATTGTGTATCTGACATTCCAATGCTTCTAGCTTTTTCAAAATCTTCATCTTGAAATCCCATGAGCCTCCAGCACTCTTTTGGTGTTAGCTTTCTAATTCTAAAACAATACTCTCCGTTTTCACTTATCAAAACTGCAGCACTAGAATATATCCCTCCACAATGTGCTGTTTGAGTTGGAGCAATATCCTCAATTCTACTATTGTTGTATGGATTAAACATTGTTATATTTTTAATATTTGTTTTTTCTAATGTAGCCATATTGTTATTACTTGCTAATATTGTTTGAGATACTTGTTTTCCAACTCTGCCACGCTTTTTTATATTATTTGGATATGATATATTTATCGAATCTCCAATTGTTGCTTTAGTAACTCCAGCTTTTGTTCCTTCTCGTACTAAAATATGGGGTTGTATGTTTCCACCACTTGCACTTGTTAAAGTTGGAGCTAAACCTTTATCATCATATATACTTCCAGCTTGATGTGTCTTATTTTCACTATCAAAAATTCCTGTTATTCTTCTTACAGAATTATCATCTTTAATATATTGTTCATCTCTAGCTCCCATTTTGAAATAACCTGCAACCAAACAACTACTTACATTTGGATTTTCTTTTTTAGTTATTATTTTATTTGAATGTCTAATCAATCTTCCTATTGCTTTCTCAGAGAGATAATATTTTTCATCTACATTTTCCTCTAGCAAATCTTTTAACCTTATCTTTAAAAATTGTTTGTCTGGGAAATTAAAAGAGCATTTGTCAATATCTTTTCTAATAGATACTACAAATACCCTTTCTCTATTTTGTGGCACACCATAATCTTTAGCATTTAGAATTCTCCAATAGTTGTTATAACCAGCGTCCTCAATATCTTTTAAAATCTTAACAAACTTTTCTCTAAATCTTTTACTTGTTAGATTTTTTACATTTTCTATAATACTAACCTTTGGCATTACATCTTTTAATATTCTATATCCTTCAAAATACAATCCACTTCTTGTTTTGCCTTCTTCAATTCCTTTTAAATTTCCAGCTATTGAAATATCCTGGCAAGGAAATCCCCAAGTCATAAAATCTACTTCTTTTAAATTCTCTGTTTTAATATTTTTTACATCACCTAAATTTTTATTTTCATCTACATTATGAATAGCACAATAACTTTTTACTGCAAATTTATCAATTTCTGAAAATCCTACTAATTCATAAGGTATGTTTAACATTTTTAATGCTTTTTCAAACGCTCCAATTCCTGTAAATAAACTCAATAATCTTATCATTTGTTTTTTTCTCCAATTCTTTTGTATTTGAGCTATTATTGGTTATGAGCTATTATGAATTATCAATTATATTGATTCTTCTTCGTCTTCTTCTATTTCATTTGTTAATTTTTCCCACATATATTCGTCTATTGTTTTAACCTCTTTCGGTTCTTCTTCTCCTGTTTGTAAATTAACAAGTCTATCTATTATTTCTTCTCTAATTATTGGATTACATTTATCTAAAAACTCTCCTAATGTATTTAATATTTGCTGTCCATCTGAATCAAACATTTTAAGATCTGTTAATCCACATTCTCTATTTATATAAACAATATAATCTGGTATATCTTCTTTTTTTATTATTACCTCTGTCATTCCATCATCAACATAAACATACTTTTCTTTATTTTCAATAATTTGTCTTACTTCATTTTCATCGTAAAAACTAATTTTATCAACATCTATCATATTTTGCCTCCATTAAGTTTTTTTATTTTCGTTTCTAAATCTGTTATTTCTTTTTCTTGGTCTTCAACCAAATCTCTTAAAAATAGTAATTCATTTCTGTTTGATATAAATTCTTTTAGTAGATCTAAAATGTCTTCATATTTTTTTATACATATATCTCCGCCAAAAAGACTTACTATTGCAAAAGAATTACTATTGAATAAAAGTATATTTTTCACTTCTTCGCCAAATGTTTCATCAATAAAATCAAACGTTCTGCTTTCAATTTTATCTTCAATTTTTTCAGGTAAATCTTTTTCCTTTTCCTCTTTTAATAATTCATTTACCACTTTTAATTTTTCTTGTACTCTTTCCCATTCATCTCTAAATCTTTCATTTGGTGTATTAGTTATAAAACTATCTGATATACACCTTAATTGATTTGTTAAATCTTCCTTAATTTCTAATAAAAATTCTACTTTTGTCATAATTTTTTCCTACCTTTCTTCCTCATCTTCGTCTTCTTCCGAATTAAAAGATTCACTTTCTATATTTTTATTTTTAGGCATAAAAAAAGAAGAGCCTTCGCTCTTTAATAACTGCCCTTTTAAACTTTTATAAAAATAATTAGTAAAACTAATTATTTCGTTATCTGTATTTTTATATTCTTGCTCTCGCAATTTACATTCATCATATAAACTTAATATCTTATCTCTATTCATCTTATATAACAAATGTGATACATTTTCTTTTACTGCTAATGCTAGTGCATAGCAAACTGTTTTAAATTTTTCTTGAATATCCTCTCTCATTGATTCAGCAATTTCTTGTGGATAAATCAATTCAAATTTATCTAAAACATCAATTATTTTTTCTTCATATCCGATAAACTCATTTGGAATTTGCTTTTCCTTTTTTATAATATAATTAAATAAACTATCTAACATATTAATACTTATAATATTATATTGTCCTTTTTGGGACATACCCTCTGTCCCATTTATCGCATAGGGGTATGTCCTATTTATCGTATAGGGGTGTACTCTACTTTGATTATAGGGCGAATCATTTGGATATATTCTTCGTTGTATTATTTCTCCTTTTTCATTTTTGATCATCTCTAAACACACAAAGCCTTTTTCTTTTAGATTTGATACCCATTTTGATATAGTATGTGGTTGTGCATTTAATAACCCTCCTAAATACGAATTAGAAGCAAAGCAATATCCCTCTTTATTAGCCAATATAGTTATTACTGCATATAATAGTTTTTCAGTTGATTTTAAATTTTCATTGAATAATACTGTTGATGGTATTATTGCATAATAACCAATTTTATTTTCTTCATTCATACATTTTCTCCTTTAACATAAAAAAATAAAGCTATCTCTTTTTGAAATAGCTTATACATATTTAATTTATATCCTATAAATTTACTGCGTACTGTTCAAATCTTTCAACTGTATCATTTTTCATCTTATTCGTAACTCTCACATATATTTCATACGTGGTTCTTATTGTACTATGACCTAATCTTTTGGAAACTGCTTTAATATCAGCTCCAGCTTCAATTAATCTTGTAGCATGTGTATCTCTAAAATCGTGAAATCTACAATTAATACCCAATTCATAATGAATAACTTTAAATGGATATTTACAAGTGTCTGTTCCCTCAAAAACACCATTATGTTTAACAAACACAAGATTTACCTCTTGTAAAGCAATTTCTAATTCAGAATAAGCATTTAATATTTTATATTCAGGTTTATTATTATAATAATTTTTTGTTGGTTTTATGTAATGTTTCATATATAAATCACCATATTCAATTTTGTCTTTTTCCTGTTCATCTTTAAAATCTTTTAATGCTTTTACTAATGTATCACCAATCTCTATTGTTCGATAACTGCTTTTTGTTTTACAAGTACCAAAATACCATACTGTTGTTGCTTTTCCACTTATATGTCTGCCATGAGTTGCTTCTTTTTGATTTTTCTTTAGTACATTTTTATTAACTGTTAATGTTTTGTTTTCAAAATCAATATCATCCCATGTTAATGCAAAAACCTCTGATACTCTTAATCCAGTACAATATGCTGTTAACATTGCATAATACATCGCATGATTATTCTTAAATCTATCTAACATCATATTTATTTCTTCTTTTGTA
>ODAI014770863.1_pt1 | contig 13965 bp, 12 predicted proteins | sample 1539321 | NCBI WGS metagenome assembly ODAI01 (sample SAMN02144231, study PRJEB22623) | gut metagenome | biome: sheep rumen | host: Ovis aries | place: New Zealand
ATCTATGACGCCTCCAGTATAAGGGTGCTGGAGGGCCTGGAAGCGGTCCGGAAACGTCCGGGCATGTATATAGGAAGCGTATCCACCAAAGGGCTCAACCACATGATCTATGAGATCGTTGACAACTCCGTGGACGAGCATCTGGCCGGCTACTGCGATACCATTAAGGTTACCCTGGAAGCGGACGGCTCCTGCACGGTGGAGGACAACGGAAGAGGTATTCCCATCGGCATGCACGAAAAGGGCGTCAGCGCGGAGCGCGTGGTCTTTACCACCCTTCACGCCGGCGGCAAGTTCGACAACACGGCTTATAAGACAAGCGGCGGCCTCCACGGCGTAGGCTCCTCGGTGGTCAACGCTCTTTCCCTGCATCTGACCGTCCAGGTGCGCACCGGGGGAAAGGTCTATGAAGACAGATATGAAAGAGGCATTCCCGTTCTGGAGCTGGAGGACGGACTTCTTCCTGTGGCCGGCAGAGCCAGAGGAACAGGCACTCTGATCAATTTCCTGCCCGATCCGGAAATCTTCGAAAAGACCAGGTTCCGGGAGGAGGACGTAAAGAACCGCCTCCACGAGACCACTTATCTGAATCCCGATCTGACCATCGTTTACGAGGATAAGAGAGAGGGAAGCGAAGAGAAGCTGGAATTCCATGAGCCCGACGGCATCATCGGCTTTATCCGGGAGCTCAACAAATCCAAGGAGACCCTGACGGACGTGGTCTATTTCTCAGGCATGGCGGAGGAGATCTCCGTGGACGTGGCCTTCCAGTTCGTCAACGAATTTCACGAGAACATCCTGGGCTTCTGCAATAACATCCAGAATACGGAGGGCGGCACCCACCTGACGGGCTTCAAGGCCCAGTTCACCCAGGTGATCAATACCTATGCCAGGACCCTGAACATTCTTAAGGAAAAGGACGCCAACTTCACCGGCGCCGATATCAGGAACGGACTTACGGCGGTGGTCTCCATCAAGCATCCTGATCCCATCTTCGAAGGCCAGACCAAGACCAAGCTGGGAAGCCAGGACGCCTCCAGGGCTGTGGCCCAGGTCACGGGAGAGGAGATCGTCCGCTACTTTGACAGAAATCTGGATACCCTGAAAACTGTGATCGGCTGCGCCGAAAAGGCTGCAAAGATCCGTAAGAACGAGGAGAAGATCAAGACCAACCTTCTGGGCAAGCAGAAGTTTTCCTTCGATTCCAACGGCAAACTGGCCAACTGCACCAGCCGGGACGCCTCAAAGTGCGAGATCTTCATCGTGGAGGGCGATTCCGCAGGCGGCTCCGCAAAGATGGCCAGAGACCGCATGTACCAGGCCATTCTACCCATCCGGGGCAAGATCCTGAATGTGGAAAAGGCCAGCATTGACAAGATCCTGGCCAACGCCGAGATCAAGACCATGATCAACGCCTTCGGCTGCGGCTTTTCGGAAGGCTACGGAGATGACTTCGATATCACGAGGCTGCGCTATGACAAGATCGTGATCATGGCGGATGCGGACGTGGACGGAGCCCATATCTCCAACCTGCTTCTGACCCTCTTTTACCGCTTCATGCCGGATCTGATCAACGAAGGCCATGTGTATGTGGCCATGCCGCCTCTTTACAAGGTGGTGCCAAAAAAGGGCGAAGGAGAGTATCTCTACGACGACTATGCCCTGGCCAGATACAGAAAGACCCACAGCGGGGACTTTACCCTTCAGCGCTACAAGGGCCTGGGCGAGATGGACGCTGAGCAGCTCTGGGAAACTACCCTGGATCCCGCCCGCAGGTATCTGAAGCAGGTGCAGATCGAGGACGCCCTTCTGGCCTCCTCCATGACAGAGCTTCTTATGGGAGCGGACGTTCCTCCCAGAAGAGCCTATATTCATGATCACGCAAACGACGCAGAACTGGACATTTAAATAATGGCAAAAAAAGACACCAATAAAGAAAAGAATACGGCCCCCCTCATTCCCGAGGAGGACCGGATCATCAAAACAGAATACTCGGAGCTGATGCAGAAGTCCTTTATCGACTACGCCATGAGCGTTATCGTGGCCAGGGCCCTGCCGGATATCCGGGACGGCCTTAAGCCGGTGCAGAGAAGGGTCCTTTACTCCATGAACGAGCTGGGGATCCGGTCCGACAGGCCCCACAGAAAGAGTGCCAGGATCGTGGGCGATACCATGGGTAAATACCATCCCCACGGCGACAGCTCCATTTACGATTCCCTGGTGGTCATGGCCCAGGACTTCAAGAAGGAAGTCACCCTGGTGGACGGCCACGGAAACTTCGGCAATATCGAAGGGGACAGCGCCGCCGCCATGCGTTATACGGAGGCCAGACTGGAGAAGCTGACCGAGGACGCCTTCCTGGCAGACCTGGACAAGGACGTGGTGGATTTCGTCCCCAACTTCGACGAGACCGAAAAGGAGCCCTCTGTCCTGCCCGTCCGGATCCCGCATTTTCTGATCAACGGATCCGAGGGCATCGCGGTAGGCATGACCACCTCCACCCCGCCCCACAACCTGGCGGAGGCCATCGACGCCCAGATCGCCTACCTGGATCATCCCGAGCTGACCACCCGGGAGCTGATGCAGTATATCAAGGGACCTGATTTCCCCACAGGGGGCATCGTGGTCAACGAAAGCGACCTGGAGGAGATCTACGAGACCGGCACCGGAAAGATCCGTGTACGGGGCCGTGTGGAGACGGAAAAGGGCAGGAACGGCCATATCCATCTGGTCATCACCGAGATCCCCTATACCATGATCGGGGCAGGCATCGGAAAGTTTTTATCCGATGTGGCGGCTCTTTCCGAGAACAAGCTGACCAATGACATCATCGACATCTCCAACCAGTCCTCCAAGGAGGGCATCCGGATCGTCATTGAACTGAAAAAGGATACGGACGTAGAGAATTTCAAAAACATGCTCTACAAGAAGACCCGTCTGGAGGATACCTTCGGCGTCAACATGCTGGCTATCGCAGACGGCCGCCCCGAGACCCTGAGCCTTAAGGAGATCCTCCGCCACAACGCGGATTTCCAGTATCAGATCAATACCAGGAAGTATACCAACCTCCTGGAAAAGGAGAGAAAGAAAAAGGAGATCCAGGAAGGTCTGATCAAGGCCGTGGACGTCATCGACCTGATCATAGAGATCCTCAGGGGCTCCAGAGACCGGAAGATGGCCAAGGCCTGCCTGGTGGAGGGCGACATCACCGGCATAAAATTCAAGTATCCCGAATCCGCCATGATGGCAAAGGGCCTCTCCTTTACCCCGGCCCAGGCGGACGCCATCCTGGACATGCGTCTCTACCGGCTGATCGGTCTGGAGATCGAAGCCCTGATGAAGGAATACGAGGAGACCTGTGCCAACATTTACCGCTACGAGGACATCCTGGAATCCAGACGGTCCATGCGGGCTGTGATCCGCAAGGACCTGATGGCCTTCAAAAAGAAATACGCCAGGGAAAGAAGAACGGAGATCACTCAGGCCCAGGAGGCGGTCTTCAGGATCGGCTCCGCGGAAGAGGACAGAGAACTCTACTTCCTCATGGACCGGTTCAGCTACGCCAAGACCATGGAGCCTTCCCTGACGGAAAGAAACATGGAGGCCGTAAAGGAAAGCTATACCTGGTACTTCAAAGCCAGGAGCAGCGGAAAGGTCTGTATCTTTACGGAAGCCGGACAGATGCATACCGTCCGCATGCAGGACCTTCCGGCCAAAAAGCTCAGGGACAAGGGAACTCCCATCGACAACGTGTCCAACTATAAGACGGAGGCGGAGAGGACCGTATTTGCCTGCTCCCAGGAGACCCTTCTTGGGGGACGCTTCCTCTTTGTGACCGCAAAGGGCATGGTCAAGATCGTGGAGGGAAGCGACTTCGAGGCGGCCAGAAAGACCATAGCCGCCGCAAGGCTCCAGGAAGAGGACCGCATCGCGGCTATCCTGGAAGTAAAGGATGAGACGGCCCTGGTGCTCCGGACCGCAGGCGGCATCTTCCTCAAGTTCGCCCTGTCCGAAGTCCCTGTCCAGAAAAAGACGGCCATCGGCAATCACGGCATCAGGCTCTCCGGATCAGACTTCGTGGAAGCGGCCTATCTGATCGGCGAAGGGCATCCCGGCACGGTCACCGCAGACGGCCAGGAGGTGGACATCGCCAGAATGAAGATGTCAAAGAGAGACGGAAAGGGCACAAAAAAGCTTTAGTTGAAAGACAGGCGCCTCTCATGGTATAATGCTGACCTGCACGGAGAAGTACAGAAAAAACGGTTTTGTTTAAAGGTATATAAAATATGAGAGTTATCGCAGGAACAGCCCGCAGAATGAAGCTGGTCACCCCCGAGGGCATGGACACCAGACCTACCCAGGACATCATCAAGGAGACCCTCTTCAACATGATCCAGTTCGAGGTGCCCGGCTCCGTTTTCGTGGACCTGTGCGCAGGCAGCGGACAGATGGGGATCGAAGCCCTGAGCCGCGGGGCCAGACGGGCCTACTTTATTGAGAATGACAAAAAGGCCATTGCCTGTATCCAGAAGAACATCCATACCACCAGGTTCGAGGAGGAGGGAGTGATTCTCAAGCAGGACGCTCTGAACGCCCTCCGCCACATTCATGAAAAGGAAGTCCACATCATATATATGGACCCGCCCTATGAATCCGACCTGGCAAGGAATGCCATTGAGATCCTTTCCTCCTGCTCCTATGTGACGGAGGAGACGCTGATCATCGTGGAGACCAGTCTGGAAAGCGACTTTTCCGATCTGGAAGAGTCCGGCTTCGAAATCGTACGGGAAAAGGACTATAAGACCAACCGCCATTTATTCATCAGGAAGATCACGGAGGCATAAGATTTGAAGAGCGCAGTTTATCCGGGCAGCTTTGATCCGGTCACCTACGGACACATCGATATCATCAAAAGAGCAGCCCGCATGTTCGACCAGGTCACGGTGGCAGTCCTTGACAACAAGGCAAAAACAGCGTTGTTTTCGGTAGAAGAACGTGTTAGAATGTTACAGAAAGTGACTGAAGATATCCCCAATGTACGTGTCGATTCCTTCAACGGCCTGCTGGTGAATTATGCGGCCAGAGAAAATCTCCATGTGGCCATCCGGGGACTTCGGGCTGTGACGGATTTCGAGTATGAACTGCAGATCGCGCAGACCAACCGGCTTCTGTCCAAAGGCGCACTGGACACGATCTTCCTTACCACATCCCTTCAGTATGCGTATCTCAGTTCTTCCAGCGTAAAGGAGATCGCTATGTTCGACGGTGACATTTCCATGTGCGTGCCGCCTTATATCGAAGAGAAGATCCGTGAGAAGCTTAAAGCAGGGCGGTAATGCCCCGGGCGGTAAAGCCCCGGCAGTGAAGCCGTTATTATGAGTCATTGACAGACGAAGGAGTAAAAAGTATGAGCAGTAGCAAGATTGAGCAGCAGATCGATGCGATCGAAGATTATATTGACAATTGTAAGTTTCAGGCGTTCTCCAAGACCAACATCATAGTCGACAAGGATGAGCTGGATGAGCTTCTGGAAGAGCTGCGCAACAGAACTCCCGAAGAGATCAAGAGTTACCGCAGGATCATTGCCAATAAGGAGAACATCATTGAGGACGCCCGCAGGAAAGCGGACGACCTGATCGGCGATGCGACTTCCCAGTCCCAGCAGATGGTGGACGATTCCGAGATCGTGGCAAGGGCCCAGGCCAGAGCCGACGAGATCATCGCAGAGGCCAAGGAGCAGGCCCAGAGGATCATGGACGAGGCCAATGAACAGGTCCAGTCCATCAGGGAGTCCGCCAACAACTATGTGGACGATATGCTGGGTTCCATTGACGACGACACCACAAACGCTCTGACCGAGCTGACCGAGACTTTCGGAAATCTGCATTCCATTCTTTCCGACTATATCACCCGGATCAGGGATGACCGCAAGGAACTTGCACCTCAGGAAGAAGCCGGGGAAGAGGAGTACGTCGAAGAGGAAGAGTATGTGGAAGAAGAGCCCGAAGATGCAGGAGAGGGCGATTTCGTCAACACAGATATGATGTAAAAGAATTCTCAGCAGGGCATCTTTCCGGAAATCCCGGAGAGATGCCTTTTTTTTCGGAAGTGAATGGGCATGAACAGCAAAGATTCAAAGACAGGAGGCGGAAGGCTCCTGCTTCACCCCGGCCGCTTCGACGGCTGTATTTTCGATATGGACGGATCCCTGGTGGATTCCATGTGGGTCTGGACGGCCATAGACAGGGAATTCCTGGGACGGCACGGCTATGAGGTGCCCGAAGGCTTTCAGAAGGATCTGGGAGGCATGTCCCTGAAGGAGATGTCCTACTATTTCAAAAAGAGATTTTCCCTTCCCGCTTCCCCGGAAGAGATCCAGGAGGAGTGGAACCGCATGGCCTTTTACAAGTACCGGCATGAGGTGCCCTTAAAGCCCGGGGCGGAGGCCCTTCTGGCATGGCTTAAGGAACATCACATAAAGGCAGGCATCGCCACCAGCAACTCCAGAAAGCTGGCGGAGGCCCTGCTGGAATCCCTGGGCCTTTCCGCCTGCTTCCACGCGGTGGTCACGGGAGACGAGGTGACAAAGGGAAAGCCGGACCCGGAGATCTACCTGAAGGCCAGCAGAAAGATGGGCGCGGATCCGGACAGATGCCTGGTCTTCGAGGACATCGTTCCCGGCCTTCAGGCAGGCCTTGCCGCCGGCATGGAGGTCTGCAGTGTATGGGACAGGGCCTCCGCCGGAAAGCAGCAGGAAAAGGAAGCCCTGGCCCACTATTCCATCCGGGACTTCAGAGACATAGATTACGCATAGGAGTTCAGCAAATGGTTAAAAAAGGCAGCTACGGATATATCCGGTCCGCAAGGATCCGGAAAACGGTCACGGCCCTGATTCTGACCGCAGCCGCGGCCCTGGTCTATTTCGGAGCCAGACATTATTTTCAGACGTCAAAAAACATCTTTACCATCATGGCGGCCCTCATGTGCCTGCCGGCCGGCAGAGCCATACTGGACGTGGTCATGTTCTTTAAGGCCCCCTGCTGCAGCGAAGAGGCCATGAAGGAGATCGGGAAAGTGATCGGAAAGACCCCGGGCGCCTATGATCTTTATCTGACCACCTATGAGAAGAACTTTTCCTTAAGCCATGCCTGCGTATCCTCCGGGTCCCTGCTGGCGCTTACGGAAGATGCGTCCTGTGATATACCGGCGGCCCAGGCTCATATCCGCAGATCCATGGAAACGGACGGCTTTAAGGGTTATACCGTCAAGATCTTCTCCGACAGGGCAAAATACCTGCAGAGGCTTTCAGACATTACCCAAAAGGACCTTCCCAAAGATCCCCATGCGGACGGGATCCTGACGCTGCTGAAGCAGATCTCTCTTTAAAAGGAGGTCTTATGAAAGAGATCAGAGTGGAAAAGGGAGAAGACGGGCAGCGCCTGGACAAGTTCGTAAAACGAAAACTGTCCTATGCCCCCTCTTCCTTTGTTTACAAGATGCTCAGGAAAAAGAACATCACCCTGAACGGCAAAAAGGCGGAGGGAAATGAAATCCTGTCTCCCGGCGACCGGGTGACCTTCTTTCTTTCCGATGAGACCTTTGACAAGTTTCATCTGGGAACGGAGCTGTCTGCCCCGGAAGGGGAGGGCAGAGACGAGGCTGACCGGAAAGCTGTATCGGACATCATTTCAGAGGGAAAGAAGGCAGGCAGCCTGGAGGTCCTGTATGAGGACAGAGATGTTCTGCTGGTAATAAAGCCTGCCGGGATCCTGTCCCAGAAGGCGGCTCCGGGAGATGTGTCCGTCAATGAATGGCTCCTTTCCTATCTGCTGGAAAAGGCAGAGGATCCCCTTTTTCTGTACAGGTCCTTCAGGGAGTTCAGGCCCTCCGTCTGCAACCGCCTGGACCGGAATACGGGCGGGATCCTGATCTGCGCCAAGTCCCTGACCGGAAGCCGGGTCATGACGGGCCTCATCCGGGACAGAAAGATACGCAAGTTCTACCGCATGGTGGTGGTGGGAGAAATGGAGCAGGGCGGCAGGATCGAAGGCTGGATCAGCAAGGATCATGCCCTGAACAAAGTCACTTTTTCCCCTGAAAGGATCCCGGATGCGGATTACAGCAGGACCGTTTACCGGCCCATCCGGAAAGGAAACGGCCTGACCCTGGTGGAAGCGGAGCTGATCACGGGACGCAGCCACCAGCTCCGCGTCCAGTTCGCCCATCTGGGCTGTCCCATCGCGGGAGATCCCAAATACGGAGACAGGGAGAAGATGCAGGATCTTATGGACCGTTTCCATATCCGCAGGCAGCTGCTCTACTGCTGCCGCCTGGAGTTTCCCCTCCTTGAGGGAGACTGCAGCGCCCTGTCCGGACGGAAAATCGAAGCGCCCCTGCCGGCTCTCTATACCAGGATCCTGAAGTGATCCTGTGAAAGGAAGGCCGGAAGACAGGGCATAAAGAAGGAGTTTCAGATGCCCACATGGTCATCCAGAGGCCTGCGCGGTTCCGTATTCGAGGAACTGATCAACAGGACCAACGAAAAATACAGGGAAAAGGGCCTGGCCCTGATCCAGAAGATCCCAACGCCCATCACCCCCATACAGATGGACAAGGAATCCCGCCATATCACCCTGGCCTATTTCGAAAGAAAAAGCACGGTGGACTATATAGGAGCGGTCCAGGGCATTCCCGTCTGTTTCGACGCCAAGGAATGCGCCACCCATACCTTCAGCCTCCAGAACATCCATGAGCATCAGGTCCGCTTCATGCAGGAATTCGAGGCCCAGCAGGGCATCGCCTTCTTCCTGATCAGCTTTACAAAGGACGATACCTATTATTATCTGCCTTTCAGACATTTCCTCCCCTTCTGGGAGAGGGCGCAGCAGGGCGGGCGGAAAAGCTTCCGCTACGATGAACTGGATCTGACCTGGATCCTGCCCAGATCCGCGGGAGTCATGGTCCCCTACCTGGAGATGATCAACAAGGACCTGATCGAGCGGGAGGCCTCCGGGGAGGGGCAGGGGGGCTGAAAAGAAGTTGACAGGCAGCCGCCGCAGACTTTATAGTTAATAAGTCTTTTATGACAGTGCGCTAACGAATTAGCACTGCATCTTACTAAAGCGAGGAAAGCTTCCATGAGCATCCATACACCGGAAAAATATCACGAACTGCTTCATACGCCGGACGGCGTCAGAGATATATACGGAAAAGAAAATGCCAGAAAGCAGAAGGTCCTGTCCAGGGTCCTTGAGGCCATGCATCTCTACGGCTACGAGGATCTGCAGACCCCTGCCTTCGAATATTTCGATGTCTTCTCCAGGGAGATCGGCACCACTCCTTCCAGGGACCTTTACAAGTTTTTCGACGCCGAGGGCAATACCCTGACCCTGCGGCCCGACTTTACGCCCCCTGTGGCCAGGTGCGTCGCCAAGTATTTCATGGACGAGAAGAATCCCCTGCGCTTCTGCTATCAGGGCTCCGCTTTCGTCAATACCTCGGCCCTCCAGGGCAAGCGCAGCGAATCCACCCAGACCGGAGTGGAACTGATCAACGACCCTTCGGTCTACGCGGATGCGGAAATGATCGCCCTTTTAGTGGAATGTCTGCAGAAGGCAGGCCTTTCCGATTTCCAGATCAGTATCGGAAACGTGGAATATTTCAAGGGCGTATGCCAGGCCGCCGGCCTGGACCCGGATACGGAGCGGTCTCTCAGGGATTATATATCGGGAAAGAACTATTTTGCCGCGGAGGATCTTTTAAAGAGCCGGGGCATGAAGGCATCCCAGAGGGACGAGTTCCTCAGGATCGCGGATTTCATGGATGACAGAGAGGCCCTGAAAAAGGTCAGGGAGGCCACAGGAAACGAAAGGTCAAGGAAGGCCATCGACCGCCTGATTGATCTCTGCAGGGTCATCGAAGCCTACGGCTACGGAAGATATATCAGCTTTGACCTGACCCTCCTGTCCAAGTATCATTATTATACCGGGGTGATCTTCAAGGGATATACCTACGGCACCGGAGAAGCCATTGCCACCGGCGGCCGCTACGACGGTCTTCTGGCCCATTTCGGCAAGGATGCTCCTTCCATCGGCTTCATGATCCAGATCGACGCCCTGCTGGAAGCCATGCAGAGGCAGAAGATCGAGATCCCGGTGGATACACATATGGAAAAGATCGAATACAGACCGGAAACCTACGATGCATGCCTTGAAAAGGCCATCCGCCTGCGCAGGGAGGGCATAAGGACCCTTCTTGTTCCTGCCCGGGATGAGCAGGCAGAATAGGTTATACGAAAAATCGAGGATACAAGAAAAATGAACAACACCATGCAGCCCCTTTCCGGGGACCGTTCCCAGTATCTGACCATAGCCCTGACCAAGGGAAGACTGGCGGATCAGACCATGGCCCTTCTGGAGAAGGCAGGCTATTACTGTGAGGAACTGGAAAACAAGAAATCCAGAAAGCTGGTCTTTACCAACGAAGAACAGAAGCTCCGCTTTTTCCTGTCCAAGGGACCGGACGTACCCACCTACGTGGAGTACGGCGCCGCGGATATAGGCGTGACGGGATCGGACATCATCATAGAAGAGAACCGCAGGGTCTACGAAGTCCTGGATCTGGAGTTCGGCAAGTGTACCATGTGCGTGGCCGGCCCTGAATCCGCCAGGGAGCTTTTAAAGCATCACGAAAGGATCCGCGTGGCATCCAAATATCCGGGCATTGCCAGGGACTACTTCTACAACAGGAAGCACCAGACCGTGGACATCATCAAGCTCAACGGGTCCGTGGAGCTGGGTCCCATCGTGGAACTGGCGGACGTGATCGTGGATATCGTGGAGACCGGGTCCACTTTAAAGGCCAACCGTCTGAAGGTCCTGGAGGAGGTCTGCCCCATTTCGGCCCGCATGATCGTCAACCAGGTCTCCATGACCATGAAGGCCCAGAGGATCCGGGAGGTCATCTCCAGGGTCAGGGAAGTGGTCAATTCGGAAAAGCATGAGAATCAGCTCTGAGACTGGGGAGGACTGTATGAGAATCGTCAGATTAACGGAAGATACGAAAAAAGAAGCCCTGGAGGCCCTGATCGGCAGGAGCCCTTCCGGCTATGAGGAGCAGGAAAAGGCAGTCCGGGAGATCATAGAAGAGATCCGGACCAGGGGAGACCAGGCCCTTTTCGAATACGAGAAGAAGTTCGACAGGTGCGAACTTACCGCCGATACCATCCGGGTCACCCGGGAAGAAATTGAAGAAGCCTACGCTGCCCTGGATCCCGCCTTTGTGGAAGTCCTGAAAAAGGCGGCCGAAAACATCCGGGACTATCACGAAAAGCAGAAGGTGAATTCCTGGATCACCACCAGGGAGGACGGCGTCATCCTGGGCCAGAAGATCACGCCCATCGAGGTCTCCGGCTGCTATGTTCCCGGCGGAAGAGCGGCCTATCCCTCCAGCGTCCTTATGAACGTGGTGCCCGCCAAAGTGGCCGGCGTCTCCAATATCATCGTGGCCACGCCTCCCAATGCGGAAGGCAGGGTCACTCCCGGCACCATCGTGGCGGCGGATATAGCCGGGGCGGACGCCATCTACAAGTGCGGCGGCGCCCAGGCCATAGCGGCCATGGCCTACGGTACGGAGTCTGTTCCCAGAGCCGACAAGATCACGGGCCCCGGCAACATCTATGTGGCCCTGGCCAAAAAGGCCTGCTTCGGCGTGACGGGCATCGATTCCGTGGCGGGTCCCTCCGAGATCCTGGTGATCGCGGACGAAAGCGCCAGCGCCAGATTTGTGGCGGCGGACCTCCTGTCCCAGGCGGAGCACGATCCCATGGCATCTGCCATCCTTCTGACCACCAGCATGGAGCTGGCAGAGCAGGTCTCGGAAGAGATCGACGGATTCCTGAAGACTCTTTCAAGAGCTAAGATCATCGAAGAGTCCCTGGAGTCCTACGGCTACATCTTCGTGAGTGAAAACATGGACGATCTGGTGGACGCCGCCAATACCATCGCCTCCGAACACCTGGAGATCGTGACCAGAGATCCCTTCCAGATCATGACCAGGATCAGAAACGCCGGCGCCATCTTCCTGGGGACCTACTCTTCGGAGCCTCTGGGCGACTACTTCGCCGGCCCCAACCACATCCTGCCCACCAACGGGACCGCCAGATTCTTCTCCCCTCTGGGCGTGGACCAGTTCATCAAAAGGACCTCCATCATTTCCTATTCCAGGGAAGCGCTGGAAAAGGTCCATAAGGATATAGAACTCTTTGCGGAAAGCGAAGGCCTGACAGCACACGCAAACTCTATCCGGGTAAGGTTCGAGTGAACCTCCCCGGAAAGCTGACACACACGTAAAGGAGGCCCCTATGAGCAGTGAATACAGAAAATTTGTGCCGGCCATCTATCTTTATCAGGGACAGGCTGTCAAAAGCCTCCGGGACCACAGCCTGGTCTCGTCCGATCCCGTAAGGCTGGCCCTGGATTACAATAACGGAAATATCGACGAACTCCTGGTCTTCGATCAGTCCAGGACCGATAAGGAGCACGAAGAGGCTCTGGACCTGATCCGGGAGATCTGCGACAAGGTAAGGATCCCCGTTACGGGAGCAGGCAACATCCGCCGCCTGGAGGACGTCAAGAAGCTGATCTACGCGGGATGCAGAAAGGCCGCCCTCAACTTCTCCAGGACCGACAACGTACAGCTGGCCAGAGAAGCCGCGGCCCGCTTCGGACGGGACAAGATCGCGGGCTGCTGCCTGGCTACGGACGCGGTCCTCGGCAATCAGGACCTGATCCGGGAAAGCGTCTGCGAGCTCTTCTATGTGGACGGCATCGACAGAGCCCCCTGGCAGAAGGCCCCCAAGGTGGAGGGCGTGCCCACCATCGCGGTGCTGGAGGAAGTGACCGCCGGCGAGTTCTATGACGTCCTGAAAAAGGAAGGCATCGGCGGCATCGGCGGAAACGCGGTCAACGACAGGATCGGAGAGATCCATGCCATCAAGATGAACTGTGCGGAATCGGGCATTCCCGTAAAACTGCGCAGGGCCCTTTTCCCCTGGGCTTCCTTTGTCAAGAATTCCGACGGCCTTCTGCCCGTAGTGGTCCAGGAGGCATCCACGGACGAAGTCCTCATGGTGGCCTACATGAACGAAGAGGCCTACAACCTGACCATAAAGACAGGCCGCATGACCTACTGGTCCAGGTCCAGGAAGGAGCTCTGGGTCAAGGGAGAGACCAGCGGCCACTATCAGTATGTCAGGACCCTGACCGGCGACTGCGACATGGATACCCTGCTGGCCAGAGTGGACCAGGTGGGAGGCGCCTGCCATACCGGCAAGCATTCCTGCTTCTTCAACGAGGACGTGAAGGATACGGAGACCTCTCTCCACAATCCCGGAAAGGTTCTGGAGAAGGACTACCAGACCATCCTGGAAAGAAGGAAATACCCCAAGGAAGGATCCTATACCAACTACCTCTTCAACAAGGGTCTGGACAAGATGCTCAAAAAGCTGGGAGAGGAGAATACGGAGATCATTATCGCGGCCAAGAATCCCAACCCCAACGAGATCGTCTACGAGATCTCCGATTATCTCTACCACCTGATGGTCATCATGGCCCAGAAGGAGATCACCTGGGAGGACGTCATGGAGGAGCTGGCCAGAAGGCAGGCCCACTGAGCGGAAAAGGGGATTTTAAAATTTTAAAAATTGTTCAGAAAAATCAAACAATTTTGGTTGACAATCCCGCTCAAGTCTGCTAAATATATAGAGTATGCCGCATGGTGAGGCAAAGTGCGCCCATGAGGGCGTGGGACAGGCTGTATGGTACTGCAGGCCTTCCCGAAAGCTCCGGCCCGTCCGGACGCCGTAATCAGCGAGTTTTTTAAAGAAGGAGGTACCAAGATGTACGCGATTATTGCAACAGGTGGCAAACAGTACAAGGTTTCCGAAGGAGATGTCATCGATATCGA
>ODAI013552684.1_pt1 | contig 13964 bp, 14 predicted proteins | sample 1539321 | NCBI WGS metagenome assembly ODAI01 (sample SAMN02144231, study PRJEB22623) | gut metagenome | biome: sheep rumen | host: Ovis aries | place: New Zealand
AATGACATTCCTCAAGCAGATATTATTTATCTGCCAGGAGGATATCCTGAAATGTTCGCCCGCCAGCTTTATCGACGGAAGAAAATGTTGGAAGATTTGAAGAACTATGCTGAGGCTGGTGGAAGGATTCTTGCGGAAGATGGAGGCATGGTTCTGCTGAGTCAATCCCTGTGTGTCCGGGAAGGTGGTACAGCATATCCGATGGCAGGTGTTCTGCCGCTTGAGTTTGCCCTGACGGATAAAAAGATTCAATCGGGCTACCGTCAGATTCATGATAGAAATACGATGTTGAGGGGATACGAATATCATTATACATCGGTTCGAAGCAAGTTGGGCATAACGCCCACTGCCCAGGTTGTCAACCCGTTTGGAAACGAGGTTGATACCCCTTTTGTTCGATATAAAAATGTTATAGCCAGTTTCTCACATCTTTATTTGGGTGAAACAGATATTCAAAAACTGTGGGACTGAATCTCTTTCTCTGACTTTTTTATATTACAGAGCTCATTTTTATGAAATTAAGTTTTGTTTTATGCAAAATAGTGTCGGATAATTCTTATCTTTGCATCTCAACGAAATCATTTTTGATTTTAGAGAAAGTCAATAATTAAATTAAAAATATAAAAGCTTATGTCACAAATAGTTGGGCATATTTCCCAGGTAATCGGACCGGTAGTCGATGTTTCTTTTACGACACCAGGTATGGATGCCGATCTAATTCTCCCTCGTATTCATGACGCTCTTACGTTGAAGCGTTCGGATGGAAGAACATTGGTTCTTGAAGTACAGCAACACATTGGTGAAGACATGGTTCGTACCGTAGCTATGGATAGTACGGACGGCTTACGTCGTGGTATGGAAGTTACCTCTATGGAACAACCTATTGCCATGCCTGTAGGTACACAGATCAAAGGTCGTCTGATGAATGTTGTTGGTGAAGCTGTTGACGGCATGAAGCCGTTGAGTATGGAAGGTGCTCTTCCGATACACCGTGAGCCTCCAAAGTTTGAAGAACTGGCCACTACGCAAGAGGTGTTATATACAGGTATCAAGGTCATTGACTTGTTGGAGCCTTATGCTAAGGGTGGTAAGATTGGTTTGTTCGGTGGTGCCGGTGTAGGTAAGACCGTATTGATCATGGAGTTGATTAATAATATTGCCAAGGCCAACAATGGTTTCTCCGTTTTCTCAGGTGTTGGTGAACGTACTCGTGAAGGTAACGATTTGCTTCGAGAGATGATCGAATCAGGTGTTATCCGTTATGGAGAAGAATTCAAGAAGAGTATGGAAGAAGGGAAATGGGACCTTTCGAAAGTCGACTATAAAGAGATGGCCAAGTCGCAGGCTACACTGGTGTACGGCCAGATGAACGAACCTCCTGGTGCTCGTTCTTCTGTAGCTCTTTCAGGATTGACGATTGCAGAGTCATTCCGTGATGGTAAGAGCGGTGACGCTGATGCTCCACGTGATATCTTGTATTTTATTGATAATATCTTCCGTTTCACACAGGCTGGTTCCGAGGTTTCTGCTTTGTTAGGTCGTATGCCTTCAGCTGTAGGATATCAACCGACGTTGGCCACTGAGATGGGACAGATGCAGGAACGTATTACTTCTACGAAGAACGGATCTATCACATCTGTTCAGGCAGTATATGTGCCTGCCGATGACTTGACTGACCCTGCTCCTGCAACAACCTTTACTCACCTTGATGCAACCACTGTGTTGAGCCGTAAGATTACGGAGCTTGGTATATATCCGGCTGTGGATCCATTGGATTCCACATCTCGTATCCTTGATCCTCATGTGGTAGGTAAGGAGCATTACGAAACAGCTCAGAGAGTAAAACAGATTTTGCAGCGTAACAAAGAGTTGCAGGATATTATTGCTATCTTGGGTATGGATGAGTTATCAGATGAGGATAAGTTGACTGTCAACCGTGCTCGTCGCGTACAGCGCTTCTTGTCGCAACCGTTCCATGTTGCCGAACAGTTTACTGGCGTGCCAGGTGTGCTCGTATCAATTGAGGATACCATCAAGGGATTCAATATGATCATGGACGGTGAGGTAGATGACCTTCCTGAACAGGCATTCCTGAATGTAGGAACGATTGAAGAGGCTATCGAGAAGGGCCGTAAGTTGTTGGAATCTGCTAATAAGTAATGTTATGGCAGAGAATAATGCATTCTTGAACTTGACCATTGCTACTCCGGAAGGAATACTCTTCGTGGGGAAGGTGGATAGCGTAAAGCTGCCTGGAACAAAGTCGGCGTTTATGGTATTACCCCTTCATGCTCCTATCATATCTTCACTGAATAAGGGTGTCGTTACCTACGTACATGGTGGCGAAACAACTTCTGTGGATATCAAGGGAGGCTTTGTGCAAGTTAAAAGCAATGACGTTTCGGTGTGCGTCGAGATCTAACAGAGTTTATAATGAAGGCGTTCAACACATTGACAAAGAAATATTTAGGATTAAGTGCAATCGTGTATTTCGTTGCAACTATCTGTATCTATCTAGTGCTCATGTGTTGGTTCCCTACCCATTATTTCTCTACCTTCGGACTGATTCCAGCCATCTTTTATGTGTTAGGAATTTGTTCCATACTGATCTTTGATAGAGTTGCTCGTACAGAAAAGAAAAATCTGTTGGTGGCCTACATGGGGAGCAAGGTTCTCCGAGTCTTTGTGTCGGCAGCTATTTTGATAGGAGTGATGATGGGAGACAGTTCACATAAGGTAGATTTCCTATGTATCTATGCACTCTTTTATCTGATTGCACTGATTTTTGAAACGGTGTTTTTCTTTTGGTACGAAAAACGAGAGAAAGAATTAAAAAGTAAAAAAGTAAAAGCATGAATAAATTGAGATATATTGTCGTCGTATTCTTTTCCTTGCTGGCTCTGAATGTGTCGGTTGCACAAGAGGAGCAGGGAGAAGATGTAAATGCCGGCGAGATCGTCATGGAACATATCAGTGATTCCTATGAATGGCATATTACAAAAATCGGCGGTACAGATATCGTTATCCCTTTGCCTGTCATTCTTTATAGTCATAACAGTGGTTGGCATCTGTTCTCTTCTCATCATCTTTATCCGGTAGGAAAAGAGCACGAGGGCTTTAAGATCGCTACTGAAGGTGATTATGAAGGAAAGATTGTCGAGACAAGTGCTACAGGCGAAGAAGTTCGGCCTATCGACATCTCTATTACGAAAACAGTGCTGGCCTTGCTCATCAACTGTTTGATTCTGGTACTGATTATCTTGGGCTGTGCCCGTTGGTATCGGAACAAAAAGCCGGAAGATCCTGCTCCTAGAGGATTTGTTGGGTTTATGGAGATGTTTATTATGATGGTTGAGAATGATGTGATCAAGGCATGTATCGGGAAAGAGTATAAGCGTTATTCACCATACCTGCTTACCGCATTCTTCTTCATCTTTGTCAACAACATCATGGGAATCATTCCAATCTTTCCTGGCGGTGCAAACGTGACGGGTAATATAGCCGTTACCTTCGTGTTGGCTTTATGTACGTTTATTGCGGTCAATGTATTTGGTAATAAGGAATATTGGAAGGAAATCCTTTGGCCGGAAGTACCGACCTGGTTGAAATTCCCTGTTCCTATCATGCCGGCTATCGAGCTCTTTGGTATATTCACGAAGCCGTTTGCCTTGATGATTCGTCTTTTTGCGAATATCATGGCGGGTCACTCGGCAATCTTAGCTTTGACAAGCATTATCTTTGTTACCGTCAGCATGGGTGTTGTCGTTAACAGTTTGATGACAGGCGTATCATTCCTGTTTATCATCTTTATGGACTGTATGGAAATCTTGGTTGCTTTCATCCAGGCCTATGTATTTACAATGCTTTCGTCAGTCTTTATCGGGCTGTCGAGGCAAGAGCATGCAGAATAAGAAATTATATATAACAATTAAATTTAAAAGACTATGTTACTATCAAGTATGTTATTACAAGCAGCTGCAGGTGCAGCCTTGAGTAAAGTCGGTGCTGCACTTGGTGCCGGTATCGCAGTTATTGGTGCAGGTTTAGGTATTGGTAAGATTGGTGGCTCTGCAATGGAAGCTATTGCACGTCAGCCGGAATCTTCTTCTGATATCCGTATGAACATGATTATCATTGCCGCCTTGATCGAAGGTGTTGCATTGTTCGCTATTGTAGTTTGCTTCATGGCATTGAGATAATTAAAGCAGAATATTATGTCATTGTTAATGCCCGATAGTGGTTTGTTGTTTTGGATGCTCCTCGCATTCTGCGTGGTGTTCTTTATACTGGCGAAGTTCGGATTCCCCATCATTACCAAGATGGTGAACGAGCGGAAAGAGTATATTGATCAGTCACTGGTGACTGCCAGGGAAGCCAACGAGCAACTTGCCAATTTAAAAGCCGAGGGCGCAAGCATCTTGGCAAAGGCCCACGAAGAGCAGACACGCATCTTGACCGAAGCGGCAAAGACACGTGAACATATTGTTTCAGAAGCGAAGGAGCAGGCACGGATAGAAGGTAACCGACTGTTGGAAGAAGCCAAGAAGCAGATTCTGGCAGAGAAGGAAGATGCAATCCGTGACATCCGTCGTCAAGTAGCGGTATTGTCCGTAGATATTGCCGAAAAGGTTTTGCGTAAAAACCTTGATGATGAGTCTAAACAGACCGACATGATTGAGCGCCTGTTAGACGAAGTAAATCTTTCTAAAAATTAAGAAATATGACTATTGGTTCAATCGCAGTAAGATATGCCACGGCTCTGTTGGAATATGCCAATGAGTTGAAGGTTGCTGATAAGGTGTACCGGGAATCTTTACAGTTGAAGGAGAGTTTCCTGTCAATACCTGAACTGCGTATGGCCATGAATAATCCTTTACTTGAACCTGCAAAAAAGGCAACGCTTATCGAACAGGCTGTAGGTACAGGGATGACGGCAGAATTTAAACGGTTCGTCCAGCTGGTTCTGGATCAGAAACGTGAAAACCTTCTGCTGTTTATGGTCACTTCTTATATTGGTTTGTATAGAAAGCAAGAAAATATCAGCGTGGGTAGTTTGATTACAGCTACGGAACCGTCACCGGCAGTGGTTGAACGCATCCGTAGAATGGTAATGAATGAAACGAAAGGAACTGCTGAATTCACGACACAAGTGAATCCGGATATCCTGGGAGGATTTATCTTCCAACTGGGTACATATCGACTGGATGCCAGCGTGGCACACCAGATGAATCTTGTGAAGAAGCAGTTCATTGAGAAAAACAGAAGAGTAGTCTGAGGCTGCTCCAAACAAATAATTAATTAGAAACTATGTCTGAAAAAATAAGACCCAGTGAAGTATCTGAGATATTACTTCGGCAGTTGAAGGAAATAGATACCTCTCTTCAGTTTGATGAGGTAGGTGAGGTCCTTCAGGTGAGCGATGGCGTGGTTCGTATCTACGGACTCAAGAATGCTGAGGCGAACGAGTTGCTGGAGTTTGAGAATGGCATCAAAGCCATTGTTATGAACTTGGAAGAGGATAATGTGGGTGCTGTGTTGCTGGGACCGACTGACCAGATAAAGGAAGGCATGATTGTGAAACGTACCAAGCGTATCGCTTCAATCCTTGTAGGAGAGAACATGTTAGGACGTGTCATCAATCCTCTGGGCGAACCTTTAGACGGACGTGGCGAGATTGATGGCGAGTTGTGCGAGATGCCGTTGGAGCGTAAAGCTCCTGGCGTTATCTTCCGTCAACCGGTAAACCAACCGTTGCAGACCGGACTGAAGTCGGTGGATGCAATGATTCCTATTGGCCGTGGACAGCGTGAGTTGATCATCGGTGACCGTCAAACAGGTAAGACTGCTATCGCTATCGATACCATTATCAACCAACGTGCCAACTTCGAGGCTGGGAAACCTGTATATTGTATTTATGTGGCAATTGGCCAAAAGGCTTCTACGGTGGCTACGATTGTGAATACACTGAAGTCGCATGGTGCCATGGACTATACCGTTGTCGTATCCGCAACAGCTGCTAACCCGGCAGCCTTGCAGTATTTCGCGCCATTTGCCGGCGCAGCCATCGGTGAGTATTTCCGTGATACCGGTCGTGATGCATTGGTGGTTTATGATGACTTGTCAAAACAAGCTGTTGCTTACCGTGAGGTATCCCTGATTCTTCGTCGTCCTTCCGGTCGTGAGGCTTATCCGGGTGATATTTTCTATTTGCATTCCCGTTTGTTGGAACGCTCGGCTAAGATTATCAATCAGCAGGAAGTTGCTGAACAGATGAACGACCTCCCTGCCAGCTTGAAAGGAAAGGTGAAAGGTGGAGGATCTTTGACCGCATTGCCTATCATCGAGACTCAGGCCGGTGACGTATCTGCATATATTCCAACCAATGTGATCTCTATTACCGATGGTCAGATATTCTTGGAGACAGACTTGTTCAACCAAGGTTTCCGTCCGGCTATCAACGTAGGTATCTCGGTATCCCGTGTAGGTGGTAGCGCACAGATCAAGAGTATGAAGAAGGTTGCAGGAACGTTGAAGATTGATATGGCTCAGTATCGTGAACTGGAGTCGTTCTCAAAGTTCAGTGGTGATATGGATAAGGTTACGGCGATGACTTTGGACCGTGGCCGTAAGAATACACAACTATTGATTCAGCCACAGTATTCTCCGATGGCTGTCGGCGAACAGGTTGCTATCCTTTATTGCGGTGTGCATGGACTGATGCGCGATATCACGGTAGATAAGGTGTCTGAGTTCCAGCAGACTTTCTTGCAACGTCTGAGAGCTGAGCATCAGCAAGATGTGCTGGATGTACTGTCGAGCGGTAAGATTACTGAAGAAGCAACAAAGATCATCGAGCATGTAGCAGCAGATACTGCAGCAACCTATAAAGCATAAGTGTTATGGCATCATTGAAAGAAGTAAAAGGAAGGATCACTTCGGTAAAGAATACCAGCAAAATCACTTCAGCAATGAAGATGGTGGCCTCTGCAAAACTGCATAAGGCTCAGAAAGCGGTTGAGAGTATGCTTCCTTACGAACAGCGATTGTATGGCATCATGTCCGATTTCCTACAGAACGGGTTGGAGGAGAAACTGCAATCGCCTTTCATGGTGAAGCGTGGGGAAGTAAAACGTGTTGCTCTCGTGGTCTTTTCCTCGAACACAAGCTTGTGCGGTGCATTTAACTCGAACGTTATCAAGGCTTTCAAACAACTGTATAAGGAATACAATACGCTTGATAAAGAATCTATTCTGGTTTATCCGGTTGGGAAGAAAGTGGCAGAAGCCGTGGTAAAAATGGGGCTCCAACCTCAGGGTGACTATGTCTCCTTGGCTGATAAACCTTCTTTCGAGGAGGCTACCAACCTGGCAGAGACATTGATGGCGAAGTATCTGAAAAAAGAGGTGGACGAGGTCGTCTTGCTTTACCATCATTTCAAATCGACTTCTTCTCAAGTCTTGACACGCGAGACGTATTTGCCGTTGACCATCGATGCAACAAAGGTAGAAAAGAGTTCGATGAACTACGACTTTATCCTTGAGCCATCCAAAGAAGAATTGGTGGCGAACATGTTGCCAAAGGTATTGCACCTCAAGATTTATGCAGTGGCTTTAGATACCAATGCTTCCGAGCATGCAGCCCGTACGATTGCCATGCAAACGGCAACGGACAATGCAGAAGATTTGTTACAGGAACTGACGATTACGTATAACAAGTCTCGTCAGCAGGCTATTACGAACGAGTTGTTGGATATCATGGGCGGTGCCCAAGATTAAGACATTGAAACGATAAGAGAAAGGCGGAAGATGTGATTCTTCCGCCTTTCTTTTTATGAGTAACGTTTGGGTAATCGAAGCAGGATACATAGCAAGGCTACGACAAACAGAATCATCGGATAGTATAGATACTTGATGATGAAAATAGGAGAGACCTCCGTAAGTTTTGCTGCCAATAATAATTGGGCTCCGTAAGGTATCATTCCCTGAACCACGCATGAGAACGTATCCAGGATGCTGGCACTCTTCCGTTTATCGATACCGAAACGTTCGGCAATATCATGGGCAAGCGGTCCCACCGTGATGATGGCAATGGTATTGTTGGCAGTACACAGATTGGCAATGCTCACAAGGGCTGCAATACCAAGTTCACCACCTCGTTTATAGCTTACACGCTTCGTCAGTTGGTGTATGATATAGTCAACTCCTCCATTGTATTTCACCAGCTCCAGCATCCCTCCGGCCATCAGCGTGACGATAATCAGTTCACCCATTCCCAGGATACCGTTTCCCATCGACGAGAACCAATCAAATATCGTTATTGTTCCAGTCAACAACCCAATGATACCCGTTGAGAGGATACCTAAGACCAAGACTAAACTCACGTTGATTCCCATGATGGAAGTGCCGAGCACGATTAAATAAGGTATGACTTTTATCCATTCCACCGATTGTATCTCATGACTTACGGAGAGATCAAAACCTTTGAATATGTAAAATAAAAGTACTATGATCGCAGCTGGTAATGCAATCATCAGGTTGACGCGAAACTTGTCTTTCATCGCACATCCTTGTGTACGTGTTGCCGCTATCGTTGTATCCGAAATCATGGAGAGGTTATCTCCAAAGAACGCTCCACCCACTACGATAGCCGTCAGGAAAGCCAAGTTGATTTCGGTCTTGTCGGCAATGCCTGCGACGACGGGAACCAAAGCGACGATTGTACCGACCGATGTGCCGACTGACATGGATATAAAACATGCTGCAATGAAGATTCCGCCCAATAACAGGTTATCGGGAAGGCACATTAAAGTCAGGTTCACAGTGGCATCGATCGCACCGATGTCTTTCGCTGTTTGGGCAAAGCCGCCTGCCAGGATGAATATCCAAATCATGATCATGATATTCGAGTTCGAAGCACCTCGAGAATACTGCATCAACCGTTCGTTCAACGGGAGTCCTTTGGTAATACAAATTGCATAAACCGATGAAATGAGGAAAGCAACCGTCAATGGGACTTTGTAAAAATCGTTCATAATGATTGAGGTTGCCAAATAAAGACAAAGAAAGACCATTAGCGGACTGAGAGCCCAAAGGCCTTGTCTTCGATTGACTATATGTTCGTTGCTCATTGTATTTGTATTCAATAAACCGGCTACAAAAATAAATATTCTGAACCTGTCTGCCAAACAATCTGTAATGGGAAAGAAGAATACGATGATTTTTTTTGATAATTTCTAAGAAAACCCTTGCATAAAGTAATATTTTTTTGTTTATTTGAATTTGAAAAGCGTTAATTCTAACTTTTAAATAGATCGTTATGGCAACAATTATTTACTGGATTGGTATTATTTTGGCTATTGTAGCCGTTTTAGACATTTGGAAGAAGCCGATTTCTCTGATTGGCAAGATTATCTGTACTGTCCTGGTGTTGATCACTTCATGGATTGGTTTGATTGTTTACTACTTGTGGGCAAAGAATCATATTACAGAGTGGTTTAAATAAATTTAGGTAAAAGCTTTGTCTGTTTAGAAATAAAGCGTATCTTTGCAATCGCAAAACAAAATGCGTTCGGAGATTCGCTAGCTCAGCAGGTAGAGCACAACACTTTTAATGTTGGGGTCTTGGGTTCGAGCCCCAAGCGAATCACATCAAGAGAGGCCATCGCCTCTCTTTTTCTTTTTCAGTCAATCATCAGCTGAATTTAGTTTTTCACCCATGTGATAAACCTTTTTCACCTTTGTGATAAACTTTTGTCACCCGTGTGAAAAGCCTTTATCACCCAGGTGACAAACCTAATGTGCTGATCAGTTCCCATTATTTTCAAAAGTAAGAACCAAGTGTCCTACCTACGGCCCACTTAGTTTGTCTGATGATTCGTTGACTAAATGAATGTAAAATCATATATATTGAAGCATTAATTTGTCTTTTCTTTAGAAATGCTTACTTTTGTATGTTTTTTAACCAGAAAAGTTTGTATGATGAAAAAACTATTATTGATGATGCTCCTTATCCTCGTTTGTTTCCCGCAGGATATGGACGCAAAAAAGAAGAAAACGACGCCTCAGGCACCGGCAAAGAAAGAAGAACCTCGTGCTCCGATAAAGGAAGGTCTGTTTAACGTACAGCATCAGAAAGATGATTGGGTGTTTCAGGTACACGATTCCTTGCTGAACCGTCCATTTCTGGCCGTTACCCGTTTTATCGCCACTCCTGTGGATGCACAGGTATATGGTGGCGAGATGACCAACAGTCAAGTATTGTACTTCCAGAAGTCGGGCAACAACCTCTTGCTCCGTTCGTGGGTGCTGGATGCACAGGCAAAACCGGATGAAGCCATCTATAAGGCTGTGCAGGCGAGCGCTTCCGATCCGATCATTGCTTCGCTGAAGATTGATTCGGTAGGGAAGAAAGACAAGAAATTATACAGCGTGACGTTGACGAAACTCTTGAAGAGCGACAACGGCGTGTTGGGCTTGAGCTCAAGCAGCAAGCGACGTTTCAATCTGACGGGTTTTCAAGCCGACCGTTCGTTCATCGAATCCGTAAATACTTATCCGATCAACACCGAAATCAAGACCGTTGCTACCTATGGTACGAACGATAAGTCACGACTTCCGTCGGCCATGCAGACCGGTGCCGCTACTTTCCATCTGAACATCTCGTTGGTGATGTTGCCGAAAGAGCCGATGCGTCCTCGTTTGCTCGACCCGAGAGTAGGGTACTTTGCCGACGGATACAATGAATATTCGGATGATCAGCAGCAGGTGAAGAGCAAACGATTTGCTGTGCGTTGGAGGCTGGAACCGAAGAATGCGGAAGATGCAGCCAAACAACGTAACGGACAGCTGATAGAGCCTAAGAAACAAATTGTTTACTACGTCGACCCTGCCACTCCGAAACAGTGGGTGAAGTATTTGATCATGGGTGTGAACGATTGGAACGCTGCTTTTGAGGAGGCTGGCTGGAAGAATGCGATTGTCGGCAAGGAATGGCCGAACGATTCTACAATGAGCCTTGAGGATGCCCGTTTCTCAGTGATTCGTTACCTTGCATCACCCATCGCCAATGCGTACGGACCTCAGGTACACGACCCACGAAGCGGCGAGATCCTGGAATCTCACATCGGCTGGTATCATAATGTGATGCAGTTGGTACACGACTGGTATATGGTCCAGGCCGGATGTGTGGACGCTCGTGCTCGAAAGATGAAGTTCGATGATGAGCTGATGGGACAGCTCATTCGCTTTGTCAGCTCACATGAGGTGGGACATACACTCGGACTTCGTCATAATAAGGGTGCCAGCAGCGCCACACCGGTAGAGAAGCTCCGTGATAAGGCATGGGTAGAAAAGAACGGACATACGTCGTCAATCATGGATTACGCCCGTTTCAACTACGTAGCTCAGCCGGAAGATAATATTTCGGAATCAGGAATCTTCCCACGCATCAACGATTACGATAAGTGGGCTATCAAATGGGGCTATATGATTGTTCCGAATGTTCAGAACGAGGAACAGGAACGCCTGGCCCTGAATAAAATGACGGTGAAGACGTTGGAGAACAACCCTCGCTTGTGGTTCGGTGGGGAAGGATATGATAACGACCCGCGTGCTCAGAGTGAAGACTTGAGCGACGACGCCGTAAAGGCCAGTGACTATGGTATCCTGAACTTGCAGCGTATGATAAAGGTTCTCCCGGAGTGGACATACGAAGAAGGCAACATGGGTGAGAACCTCAGTCAGGTATATGCTTCGTTGCGCGACCAATATCGCCGATATATGGGCCATGTGGCTGCAAACATTGGTGGTATCTATCATCAATATAAGAGTGTGGAAGAAGCAGGCAGCTTCTACGAACCGGTTGAACGGGCACGCCAGAAGAAAGCACTCGACTTCCTCAACAAACGTGTGTTTACGGAACCGAAGTGGTTGATTGCCGAAGATTATGTGACCCGTATCACACGTTCACCGGAGAGTCTGTTGTATCCGATTGTCGACGGTACGGTTAACACCTTGGTGTCGGATGCGATGATGAGTAATCTGAGCAAGTACGCATACGGGAAAGATCCTTACCAACCGAATGAGTATGTGAAGGATTTGGTCGGAATGGTATTCAGCGAAGCCAGCACAGGTGCAAAGGTTTCTTCCTATCGCCGTTACCTGCAAAAGAAGTTTGTGACACGCCTTACTTCCGAATGGTTGAAAGATACGTCCAGTCAGGGACATACCTACTTGCTGAGCATGCTAAACGCTGTCCAGAACAAGGTGAAGAATGCTCGGACAGCCGATGAGATCAGCCGTGCACATTATGCCGACTTAACTCAACTGATCACAGAAGCTTTCGAACATCCGGTTCATCCGGCGAAGCCTCAGGGTGGATTACCTTTCTGATAATTACGATATTGAATAAAAGAGCCGGCTACTGTCCAGTGGCCGGCTCTTTATGTATAGAGAAATGGTTCTAATAATCGTCATCATCAAAATAATCATCTTCATCTATCATCCCTCCGTGAAGCATATGATCCAGTTCTGAATTATGGTGGGAATAGTCTCTCAGCATATCATCATACTTATCGTCGTTGATGTAATCGCTCGAGGAGCGTCTTCCTTTCGATTTATGCATGAAGAAAACGATCGGTAAATTAAAAAAACCGATTGCCGCGACAATGAGAATGATAAGGGCAATAAAATAGATCATTTGTTATTCATTTAGTGACACAAAGTAAATGAAAAGAATTGAGAATCTCAAGCGGTTGCAATAAAAAAACCGTTACAATCTGTAACGGTTTCGTGATTCCGTTGGGATTCGAACCCAAGACCCACAGCTTAGAAGGCTGTTGCTCTATCCAGCTGAGCTACGGAACCAGCTTTATTTAGCGGGGCAAAGGTATAGCGTTTTAGTGAGAACTCCAAGTTTTTTCTAACTTTTTTCTGTCCGTGCCTATTCTTTGCGTAGTATTATCCAGGCAAGTGGTAAATAACAACAAGCCAAAAACAACAGATGTAAGGAACTGCTTCCGATATGGAGCCATTCCGGTAATCGGGAATAGGTGAGGGAGATAAAGAACTGTACGACAAAGAACAAAATGATGAAGTACTCGTAGTAACGTACAATCAGGCTTCCCATTCCTCGGATCACCTCACGGTCGGTACGGAACCTACCGGAGACAAAACCGAACATCGTGCCCGAAAAGCCGATACCTACTGAGATGATGTATGGCAAACCGTGCAGGAAGGGGGAGTTCTCGAGCGTTCCGGTTACATTCCGCAGGATGGTCCACGGCGTTACGGTGATCGAGAAAATCAAGAGTGTGTATATTACCAGAGTGGCAAGCGAGAGGATCAGGGCACGCCGCTCCTTCATCGAGCGAGCTTTCCGGGTCCAGATGAATTTCCAAATGCTTTGAATAAAACCAGCTTCATAAGCAATTCCTAAACCCATGAAGAGGATAAGCACGTATCCTAGGGCCGGTGTCCGCACATATTGACTTACCGCATTCCGTAACATCCAACGAAGTCCTTCCGGACTAATCAGATTCTGCACGTCTCCTAATTCATAGATACTTCCTACCCATGAGCATAAGGCAACCACGACGGTCAGAATGAAAAAGACTGTGGCAGCGTGAAGGAAATGTGAACGACTATTCCTCATCCGGTTCAAGATGTTCGATGTTCAAGATACTAAGTTCGAAAGCCCGCGTTACCAACCGGGTGGCGTTCACACCAATCCGGTCTTCGGGAACAAACAGACGGTTGACCAAGTCGTTCTGACGTTTCTCCAGAGATTTTACACCAAACGGCATCCCCTTTAGGTTGGTAATCATCTCCTTTGTATATCCCAACGCAAGGTGACGAAGCAGTCGCTCATCGTACTCATCAATATCGTAGGCGATGATAGCTTCTTGTTTCCGTTGTTCTTGGAGGACCGATTGCTTGAAGCGATTGACAATCTTTTCTAAAATCGGT